>Ga0207414_1000071_pt1 | contig 47908 bp, 44 predicted proteins | sample PonA231FremontCA_2_FD_187269 | JGI IMG/M metagenome (GOLD analysis project Ga0207414, IMG submission 187269) | Marine sediment microbial community from Fremont, CA, USA - Pond A23 Sediment 1 (SPAdes) | ecosystem: Environmental > Aquatic > Marine > Unclassified | place: USA: Fremont, California...
TTCTAATATGTCTGGGTTCTTCCCCATTAGTTTTTTTAAGTTTATCCCAGAGTGTAAGATTATCATGAGCACTGACATAATTAATAGTTTCACTGGGACTTACAGTGAAATCATGAATTTCTTTGTTATAATAGATTGCCCCAACTATGCCTTTTTTTATCTCATTTGAAAGACCTTTTTTACCATTAACAAATCCTCTAGTATCTCCATCAGTATCACCTTTAATTGCATCACGGAAATGGTCATTAAAAGCTGAAATATTCATTTTCTTTTGAGCACCTTTTAACATTTGTTCATCATGATGAAGTTGAGGAGGTAAAGCTGACCACGGTTCACCATATAAAAGAATCGATTGATCTATTTCATGTAATTTATCTTCAGCCAAATCCATTGTTTCTTTATCTATTATTCTCATCAAATCAAATCTAAATCCATCAATATGATATTCTTCTGCCCAATAAGATAATGAATCAATAATAAATTTTCTAGCCATAGGTTTTTCAGTAGCAAATTCATTACCGACTCCAGATCCATTAGCTAAATTATGCTCATCTTCATGTTTCCTATAAAAATAACCAGGAGCAGTTTTAGAAAAAGTTGAATCTTCAGTATAATAAGTGTGATTATATACTACATCCATGATTACTCCTATACCTTCATCATGAAGAGCTTTAACCATTTTCTTAAATTCAATAATTCTTGTTTCATCAGAAGGATCACTGGCATAAGAACCTTCAGGAACATTATAATAATAAGGATCATAACCCCAATTATAATCTTTTTGCCAGGTGTCATCCACTGTAGCAAAATCAAATACTGGCAAAAGGTGAACATGAGTAATTCCCAATTCTTTTAAATGATCAATACCAGTTTTAAAACCATAGCGATTTTTTGTTCCTTTTTCTGTAAAAGCTAAATAGTCACCTTTTAATTCTATACCAGATTCTGAAGAAATAGAAAAATCTTTTACATGCACTTCATAAATTATTGCATCAGTAGGTTTTTCTAACTTAACTCTACAATCGCTTTCCCAGCCCTCTGGATTGGTTTTTGAAAGATCAACAATATATCCTAATTTACTATTAGTACCTACAGCACGTGCATAGGGGTCAATAACTTCATAACTGTATTCTCCATAATCAACTATAAATAAATAATAATTTCCAGAAAGGTCTTCAGAAACTAATGTAGACCAGCATCCATTTTCCCCTTTTTTTAATAGAAATTTATCATTTATTGATTTATCATTTTCATCTGCAAAAATTAAAACTTCAACTTTTTCAGCAGCAGGAGACCAAATTTTAAAAGACGTTGATCCTTTGTCCACAATAACTCCCAAATCATCTCCATTATAAAAAATATCACCATATTCAAAACTTAAATCCATTTTATTATCTAAACTCATAATACCCAATTATCCTTCCTCCACTCTAATTATAAATATTCTAGTATTTACAAACTTTTATATAATTTTATATATTCCTGTGCTGAATGTTTCCAACTAAAATCTTTTACCATAGCTCTTTTCATTAATTTTTCCCAAATTTCTTTCTGCTGATAAAAATGTATTGCTCTTCTGATTGTGTATAACATATCATGGGCATTAAAATTAGCAAAAGAAAAACCAAATCCAGTATCTTCAAATTCATTATAGGGTTCTACAGTATCTTTTAAGCCTCCAGTTTCTTTGACAATTGGAATGGTTCCATAACGCATACTAATTATTTGACTCAATCCACATGGTTCAAACCTTGAAGGCATTAAAAACATATCAAGCCCAGCATACATTTTTTGGGCAAGCTTACCATCATACTTGATTTTTACGCCTATCTGATCAGGATATTTTTTAGATATTCTTTTAAAGAAATTTTCATATTTTTTCTGACCGGTTCCTAATAAAACAAACTGCATATCTTCCTTATTGATCGCTTCTTCAAGAATAGCCTTGATTAGATCAATTCCTTTTTGTTCAACAAGTCTGGTAACAATACCTATTAAAGGAATCTCCTTATTAACTGGTAATTCAAACTCTTTTTGCAGTTTTTCTTTGTTTTTAAGTTTAGTTTCCAAATCATCTTGATCATAATTGTAATAAATATCTGAGTCAGTCTTTGGATTGAATTTATCATAACTTATTCCATTAACAATCCCTTTTAAATCTCTACTTCTCATTCTTAAGGCATAATCTAAACCTTCTCCAAAATATGATGTTTTTATTTCTTCAGCATATGTCTCACTAACTGTATTTATTTTATCAGCATAAAATATGCCTGCTTTCATAAAATTAACAAGACCATTATGGCGAATATTTCCTGAATTCCAGTGCCAGTAATTAATTCCCAGTACATCGCCAATAATTTTAGGATCAAACTGACCCTGATAACGCAAGTTATGTATAGTATAAAGTGTTTTTATATCTTCATAAAAATCATATTTTCGATAATTATCATCCAAAAGTAATGCTAAAATTCCTGTCTGCCAATCGTTAAAGTGAATTATATCTGGTTTAAAATCAATTTCTGGTAACATTTCTAATACTGCTCTATTAAAAAAAGTAAATTGTACTTCTTTATCATTATTTTCATATAAAGTAGGCCTATTAAAATAATATTTATTATCTATAAAATAAGTAGGAACACCTTCATTTAATAATTTATTTACACCTACATATTCTTCTCTCCAAACTACATCAGTTTTAAAATCAGTTACATGTTCTAATTCTAATTTAAATTTTTCATCCATATTCAGATATTCAGGTAATACAACCCGGACATCATGACCTTCCTCACGTAAGATTTGTGGTAGTGACCCTGAAACATCTGCTAGGCCCCCTGTTTTAACAAATGGATCTGCTTCAGAAGTAACAAATAAGATTTTTAATTTTTCAGACATTTTAAAAACCTCCCAAATAAAAAACTCCTGTTCTCTTTATTATATCATTACTTTTAGAGAAAATCCAACTTTAAGCTAATTAACTGGAATTTAGTTTAAATAAATATTCATAAATCTAGAAATAAATACAGGCATATGTTATAATTATATAAACAAATACTGTATTTATTTAATTAGTTAAATTATGCCTAATGCCCTGGAGGTAAATTTATGAGTGAAAATTATCCAAATGAATATAATCGTTATCTATTTCATAAAGGTGAAAATTATCATAGTTATAAATTTCTTGGTAATCATCTATTCCAAAAAAAAGAAAAAAAGGGAGTTCGTTTTTCACTATGGGCACCTAATGCAAAAAAAATAAGTGTTATTGGAGATTTTAATAACTGGCAAAGTAATATTGATGAAATGAAAAAAATTAAAAACTCTGGAATATGGACTATATTTATTAATAAAGCTAAAGCAGGTGATTTATATAAATATAAAATAACTGGACCAAATAATGAAATTAGAATAAAAGCTGACCCTTATGCTAACTATGCAGAAAAAAAGCCTAATACTGCTTCTCGTGTCTTTAATAATAATAAATATAAATGGAATGATGAAAAATGGATAAAAAAAAGAAATAATTTTGATCCTCACAAAGAAGCAATTTTAATTTATGAACTTCATCTTGGTTCCTGGATTAGAGATGAGGAAAATAATTATCTTAATTACCGAGAAATAGCTGATAAACTTGTCGATTATATTAAAAAAATGGGTTATACTCATATTGAATTACTTCCAATTGCTGAGCATCCATTTGATGGTTCCTGGGGTTATCAAACAACTGGCTATTATGCTGTTACCAGTCGTTATGGTAATCCTGATGATTTTAAATATTTAGTAGATAAATGTCATCAAAATAATATAGGAGTTATAATGGACTGGGTACCAGGACATTTTTGTAAAGATGACCATGGACTAAGAATCTTTGATGGAACACCTCTTTATGAAAGTGAGGACCCTAGAAGGGCTGAAAATATTCAGTGGGATACCCTTAATTTTGATTTTGCCCAACCAGAAATTTGGAGCTTTCTTATCTCTAATGCCATATACTGGTTAAAAGAATTTCATATTGATGGGATAAGAGCTGATGCAGTAAGTAATATGATCTATTTGGACTACCAAAAAAAAGATGGTCAGTGGGCTGCTAATAAGTATGGTGGAAATGAAAATCTAGAAGCTATTGCTTTTTTACAAAAATTAAATGAAGTAGTCTTTAAAGAATTCCCTGGTACTTTAATGATAGCTGAAGAATCAAGTGCCTGGCCTGGAGTAACTTCTCCTACATACCATGATGGCCTTGGCTTTAATTTTAAATGGAATATGGGTTGGATGAATGATACTTTAGAATATATGGAAAAAGATCCTCTATTCAGAAAAGGTGTCCATAATAAATTAACTTTTTCAATTATGTACACATATTCTGAAAATTACATACTTCCTCTTTCTCATGATGAAGTAGTTCATGGTAAAAAATCATTATTAGATAAAATGCCAGGCGAATATTGGGAAAAATTTGCTAACTTAAGGCTTCTATTCGGTTATATGTTAGCCCATCCTGGCAAAAATTTATTATTTATGGGAGGAGAATTTGGTCAATTTATTGAGTGGAATTATAAACAGGAATTAGATTGGTCTTTATTAGAATATGAAAAACACAAAAAAATGTCTGATTATGTTAAAGAATTAAATAAATTTTATTTAGAAGAAAAAGCTCTCTGGCTTCTTGACCATAAACCAGAAGGCTTTGAATGGGTGGAGGCAGATGATAAAGATAAAAGTATTATTAGTTTTTTAAGATTTCCCTATAATCAGGAAAATCATTTACTTGTTATTTGTAACTTCACACCTGTGTTCAGAGAAAATTATCAGGTTGGTATTCCATTTTATAAAAAATATGAAATTGTATTTAATAGTGATCTGGAGAAATATGGGGGGGAAAATACTATTAATCAAAAGTTATATTCTCCTTTTAAAAAATCCTGTAATTCTAAACCTTATTCATTAAAAATTGATTTACCTCCACTCTCTATTTTATATTTAAAAATAAATGAAAATACTAAGGAGGGTTAAGATGGCAAATAAAGAAATAGTAGCAATGCTTCTTGCTGGTGGTAAAGGTACACGACTTGGTGTATTAACAAATAATCTTGCTAAACCTGCTGTTCCTTTTGGAGCAGAATTTAGATTAATTGATTTTCCCTTAAGTAATTGTTCTAATTCAGGTATTAATACTGTAGGTATTTTAACTCAATATGAACCATTAATTCTTAATTCATATATTGGTGATGGAAGTTCCTGGGAACTTGATAGAAATGATGGTGGAGTAACAGTTTTACCACCATATCTCCATGACAAAGGTGGAGGCTGGTATAAAGGAACTGCTGATGCAGTATATCATAATATTAATTATATAGATCGTTATGACCCAGAATATGTTTTAGTTCTTTCTGGTGATCATATTTACAAAATGGATTATTCCAAGATGCTTGATTTTCATAAAGAAAAGGGTGCTGCTGCTTCTCTAGCTGTAATAGAAGTACCCTGGGAAGAAACACATCGTTTTGGTATTATGAATACAGATGAAGAAAATAAAATTATAGAATTTCAGGAAAAACCAGATGAAGCTAAAAACAATTTAGCTTCTATGGGAATATATATATTTGATTGGCCTAAACTTAAAGAATATTTAATTGCTGATAGTCGAGATTCAGAATCCTCAGGTGATTTTGGAAAAAATATAATTCCTGCTATGATTAATGATAAACATAGTGTTTATGCTTATGAATTTGAAGGCTACTGGATGGATGTTGGTACAATAAATAGTTACTGGAAAGCTCATATGGATTTAATTCATAAAAATACAGGACTTGATCTATATGATAGAAATTGGATTATATCTAGTCTTAATCCAAATCAACCTCCTCTTTATATTTCTGAAGATGCAGAGGTTAACCATTCTTTGATTAATAAAGGAAGTGAAATTGAAGGTACTGTTAAAAATTCAGTAATATTTTTTGGATCTTCAGTTGGTAAAAATTCTATAGTAGAAGATTCTGTAATATTACCAAATACAAAGATAGGTGAAGGATGCTATATAAACAAATCTATTATCTGCCATAATGTAAATATTGAGGATAATTGTAATATAGGAGCTGATGATTTAATAAATCCAGATATTACTGTTATTGCTGATAATATGACAATTTCAAGAGGATCAAATATTGAGAATGGTTCTGTTGTTGAATAATTTTAACTGCACCTTTTGAAAAATTGAAAGGAGGAAATTATAAATGAAAAATGTAATGGGAATAATTAATGATATACAGAATGAAGAGGTTCTTAAAGATTTAACTGAACATCGTTCACTTGCTTCTGTACCTTTTGGATGTAGATATAGATTAATTGATTTTCCCCTATCAAATATGGTTAATTCTGGTATAATAAATGTTGGCATTTTCCTTGAAAATAAGTTTCGTTCTCTACTTGACCATATAGGTCCAGGAAAAGCCTGGGATCTTGACCGAAAAAGAGATGGTCTCTTCTTACTCCCTGCAAGTCAAAGTAATAATCATGGTATTTACAAAGGTGATATTGAGAGTCTCCAGGCCAATTTAGATTATTTATATCGAAGCAGTCAGGAATATGTAGTTATAGCTAGCTCAAATATTATATGTAATATGAATTATAATGATGCATTTGAATATCACCTACAATCAGATGCCGATATAACTGCAATATATAAACAGATCTCTTCTCCAGCCAAAAGCAAAAATCACACTGTGCTGGAAACAAATATTAATGATCAAATAACTAATATGAAAGTAAATCCTGAACGTCAGAAATATAATAAAATATCTCTTGAAAAATTTATTATGAAAAAAGAATTATTAATTGATATAATAGATGATTGTTATTCCACAGGTCGATGGGATTTTATAAAAGATGGTATTATTAAAAATATTGATAAATATAATATTAAAGGATTTCCTTATAAAGGATATGTTGCAAATATTAATTCTCTAAACAGTTATTTTCATAAAAATCTTGAACTTTTAAAACCTGATAATCGTAAAGATATGTTCTATAAAAATCAAATCTTTACCAAACCGAAAGATGAGGCACCTACAAAATTTAGTGATCGAGGGCAGGCTAAAAATATAATTGCTGCAAATGGGTGTATAATTGAAGGAGATGTAGAAAATAGTATACTTTTTAGAGGAGTTACTATTAAACGAGGAGCTCATGTTAGAAATAGTATTATAATGCAAAAATCAACAATTGGTAGAAATGCACAAGTGGAAAATGTAATAACTGATAAAAACGCAAAGATCAAAGATGGCACAGAGCTTAAAGGAAGTAGAAATTTTCCTATTATAATCGAAAAAAATGCAGAAGTTTAAGGAGAGTGTAATTAAATGAAAAATATGAAAAACAAAAATCCAAATGTTGCATATTTTTGTATGGAATTTGGACTTGCTAAAAATTTAAGAATATATGCTGGAGGTTTAGGAATTTTAGCCGGTGATATTTTAAAAACAGCTAATGAATGTTATTATCCACTAATCGGTATAGGTCTTCTCTGGAAAAAAGGATATACCAAACAATTAATCGGAGACCATAATTATCCCTATGATTCTTATCCAACTTATGAAGAAATATATGATGAATTAGAAGATACTGGAGTTGTTGTGGAAGTTCCTATTAAAGAACAAACTATTTTCACAAAAGTTTGGAAATTAGATGGATATGGTAATACTCCACTTTATTTGCTTGATACAAATTTACCACAAAATAATGAACAACAAATAATAACTGATAAATTATATATTGGTTCTGAAGAAAAAAGAGTAGCTCAAGAAATGATTTTAGGAATTGGTGGAATAAAAGCTATTAGAGAACTTGATTTAAATATTGATGTTTTCCATTTTAATGAAGGCCATGCTGTTTTGGCAGGTACTGAATTAATAAAAGAAAAAATGAAAAAAAATATTGAATTTGAAAAAGCCTGGGAAAAAACTAGAAATGAAATAGTCTTTACTACTCATACACCTGTAAAAGAAGGTAATGAGGCTCATAGCCTTGAGCTATTAGGTGAATTAGGGGCATTTAATGGACTTAATTTTGACCAAATGGAAAAAATTGGTGGTAATCCTTTTAATATGACCGTAGCTGGCTTAAAACTTGCGAGAACTGCTAATGCTGTATCTCAACTTCATGGGGAAACAGCTAATACAATGTGGGGTGATGTTAAAAATAAAGCTCCAATTAAAGCTATAACTAATGGAGTAAATCGCAAAACCTGGGTTGACCACAGTATCATAACAAATTATGATGATAATAAAAAATTGTGGGAAATTCATCAAAAACACAAACAGAAATTAATTGATTATATTAAAAGAAAAAATGCGGTGAGTTTACGAAAAGATCGATTAACTATAGGCTTTGCTCGTCGTGCAGCTAATTATAAAAGACCTGATCTTATTTTCCGTAAACCAGAAATTATTGGGGAATACTTAGATAATAATAAAATACAAATTATATTCTCTGGAAAAGCTCATCCTGAAGATGATAATGGTAAAGAAATGGTCGCTAATTTAATTCGGATGTCACAAAAATATCCTGAATCAGTTACCTTTATTGAAGATTATGATATAGAAGTAGGTAAATTGATTACTAAAGGGGTCGATGTCTGGCTCAATAATCCAAGAAAACCACAGGAAGCAAGTGGAACTTCTGGCATGAAAGCTGCTATGAATGGAGTTCTAAATTTAAGTATTCTTGATGGCTGGTGGCCTGAAACATGTGAACATGGAGTAAACGGTTGGCAATTTGGTGATGGTTATGTAGGAGAAAATCAGGATCAGCATGATCTTGATTCTTTATATAAAGTTCTTTTAGAAGAAGTAGTACCAACTTATTATGAAAATAAAGAAAAATGGATAGAAATGATGCAGGCCAGTATTGACACAACTTATGATCGTTTTTCTGCTAAAAATATGTTAGAAAAATATTATGAAAAACTATATAGTTAAAAATTAATTTACTTAAAGGAGAGGTCTAGACCTCTCCTTTTTTCTTTAAAATTTGATATTAAAATCTAAAGATATTTCTGGATCTTTATTTTTTAAATCATTAGAAAAATTGATTCCAACCCCTACTGGTTTAACTCCCATAACTCTTATCTTAGTTTCTAAGCCTGATCCATATCTAAAATTTTCAAATTGTTCACTATCAATAAAACCATATATTCTATAACCTAATATCTGAAAAGCAACTAATACTTCTTTACTATATTTAAAAAATTTATTATATCCTAATTCAGAAGATACTAAAAAAGTAGATTTATTTTCCTTACTCAAAGTTCCTCTATATATTTCAGGGTTAAAATAATAGTTAAAGTTATGGATAGAAAATTTATTTTTAAAATCCCACTTTTCTTTAACTGGAATTTCTATCTCCCCTTCAATTAGATATTTATATTTATTATTTTCAAGTGAAAAGTAGTTATCGGTTTTTGCTTTTAAAGATAAATTATAAAAATCATTAAATCTTTTATTATATTCATTTAAAACATTAAAAAAAATTTCATGACCAAATTGGGCTAATCCAATACCTGTATTTAAATTTATGTTATAATTCTTATAATATATTTTAAAATTTTCTTCTTTATCATCTTCATTATAAATCATAATTAAATCTTTAGCATCATTTATTTTTTTATACTTAATTTTAAATTGATTACTAAAAGAATTATACTCCTGTATCCAAATTAAATCCAAATTTTTATAACTTAATTCAAAACCATATTCAATATCATTACTATTATTATTAAATAAACTATTGATCATATAGTCATCTTTTTTTCCATATGAAAAATACGGTTTATAAATTGCTTGATTATAAATTATCCTGTCATTTTTTGCATCTTCAATAATCATTTTAATATTATTTTTATTTTCAAGATCATAAGAATATGTTTTTCTTCTATCTATTAAATCTTTAATTTCCTCAATTTTTGATGTAGTTTCTTTACGTCCTAATTCAATAAAATCTTCTGCCAACTGAAAGTCCATAAAAGAATAATCTCCAACAAAATGTTCTATTAGTATATCTGAATATTTTCTACTTATCATATTAGAATTTTCACTTTTAATAATATTTATTGTGCGCATCCATCCTCTATGAGGAAGATTAAATACATTATAAGGCATTTCATCATTGGCCATTGTTGAAATAACAATGTCAGCTCCCATTACCCTTGCAGCTAAAGCAGGTGTTAATTCTTTTATACCAGGGTCAACAAAGTATTCATTATTATAATATTTTATAGGAAAAATAAATGGAATAGCATAAGAACATTGAATAACATCACTTATTTTACCGGTAGTATGAATATATTTTTGTTCTTTAGTTAAATTCATGCTTAATATAGCAGTAGGTAATGGAAAATCTTCTAAATTATTTTCAGGAGCAACTAATTCAATGAAATTATTTAGTTTTTTAGATTCAAGAAGTGAATAAGTGAAAATAAAATTAAAATCAAATAGAGAAGAAAAAATATTTGATCTAACTATATCCTCCATTTGTTCTGGAGAAATACCACTTCCATACATGGCAGCAATTACAGCCCCCATACTAGTCCCCACTACCATATCTATTGGAATATTATTTTTATGAAGAATATCAATCACACCAATATTTACTAAAGCTCGAGCCCCACCACCTCCCAGAGCTAAGGCTATTGTTGGGGTTTCTTTAACAGGGAATTTGTCAGATTTTTCTATTATATAAGTATTTTCCACACCATAAATTACTGTATCTGTATAAGTATTATCTGCTAAAACTGGACTACTACAAATAAACATTATCAATAAACTGGATATAATAATATTTTTAAACATAAAAATCCACCCCATTTCTTATATTATATAATTCTCTTTATCATAGATATTACCTTTATATATATGAGGTGATTTGAATATATATTATTTATTTTCTATTGCAAACTCCACTGCAGCCTTTGCATGTAAATTTGTAGTGTCAAAAACAGGAATCGGACTATCTTCATTTTTTACTAATAAAGGAATTTCAGTACAACCTAAAACTACTCCCTCTGCTCCTCTTGCATATAGATTATTTATGATTTTTTTAAATTTTGTTTTTGATTTTTCCAAAATCAAACCATCAATTAATTCATTGTAAATAGTATTATGCACTATTTCTCTTTCTTCTTCCCAGGGAATAATAACTTCAATACCATGTTCTTTTAATCTATCCTTATAAAAATCTCTTTCCATTGTAAATTTAGTACCAAGTAAAGCAACTTTTTCTAAATCATGTTCAATGATAGAATGCGCTGCAGCATCAGCAATATGTAACAACGGAATATCTATTTCATTTTCAATATCATCTGCCATCTTATGCATTGTGTTTGTACAAATCACAATGAAATCTGCTCCACCTTTTTTTAAATTTTTAGCATAATTTATCATTTTTTCTTTTAAAAGTTCCCATTTTCCCTCATGCTGCATTTTTTCAATTTCAGCAAAATCTACTGAATACATAAGACACTTTGCTGAATGTTTTTTCCCAAGTTTTTCTTTTGTAAATTCATTAACAAGTCGATAATATTCTAGAGAGGATTCCCAACTCATTCCACCAATTAAACCAATAGTTTTCATTTTAAACCTCCTTGAGAATTTTATAAAATTTTATTTAGACAAATTGACTGTTAAGGGTTTATTAGTTAATGTAAATTCATCTTCATTAATAATAATAGCTATTTCTTTCCCTTTTTCTTTAGTAATTTTTACTTTGTCTTCAAAAACTTGAATTGTTAAAATTCTATTTCTAAAATTTATTTTAAACGAATAATCATCCCATTCAGCTGGTAAATAAGGAGAAAAACTCAGCTTATCATCTTTAACTCTCATTCCAGCAAAACCTTGTACTATTGCCATCCAGGTCCCTGCCATACTTGTGATATGGAGACCATCTTCAGTATCATTATTATAGTTTTCTAAGTCCAACCTAGCTGTTCTTAAATAAAGCTCATAGGCTCTTTCCTTATATCCAATTTCAGAAGCAATTATAGAATAGATACAGGGAGATAATGATGATTCATGGACTGTTTTCGGTTCATAAAAATCAAAATTTCTTTTTTTAGTATCTTGATCATACTCATCTCCAAGAAAATATAAACCCTGTAAAACATCTGCCTGTTTCACATAACAGGATCTTAAAATCCTATCCCAGGACCAATTTTGATTTAAAGGTAAATCGTTTTTATCCAGATCTGCTCTTGTTTTTAATTCTTTATCCATATAACCATCCTGTTGTTCAAACACTTCAAGTGAATCAACATAAGGATAATACATATTTTCTTTGATATCCTGCCATTTATCAATTTCTTTTTCTTTTAAACCTAATTTTTCCACTAATTCATCATGACAAATTTTATTATTTTTGAAAAGATATTCTTTTACTTCAAGTGCATATCCTAAAGTCCAGGCTGCCATTCGATTAGTATACCAATTATTATGAACATTATTTTCATATTCATTAGGTCCTGTTACCCCAAGAATCATATATTTATTTTTACGAGGATTGTAATTCACCCTATCAGCCCAGAATCTGGCTATTTGAGTTATTACTTCAAATCCATAATCAGCTAAATAACTTTTATCCCCAGTATTATTTACATAATTATAGATAGCATAGGCAATAGCTGCATTACGATGGATTTCTTCAAAAGTAATTTCCCATTCATTATGACACTCTTCACCATTCATTGTTACCATAGGATAAAGTGCACCATCTAAATCTAATTTATCAGCATTATCTATTGCTTTTTCTAAATGATTATACCTATAAAGCAATAAATTACGAGCAATACTATCATCAGTAGTATTTAAATAAAAAGGAAAACAAAAAGCCTCAGTATCCCAATAAGTACTTCCTCCATATTTTTCGCCTGTAAAACCTTTAGGACCAATATTTAATCTTGGATCATGTCCGGTATAAGTTTGATTCAATTGAAAAATATTAAATCTTATTCCCTGTTGAGCTGCTACATCTCCATTTATTTCAATATCGCTTTCATCCCAGTGCTCCTGCCATCTTTGAATATGTTCATCAAAAAGTTGTTCTACACCTTTATTATAAGCATAACTCACTCTATCTAAAGATTCCTGTACTAAATTTTTATCATCATAATCTCTATTAGTTGTTACTGCAATATATTTATTAATAGTTATTTCTTCATTTTCATTTATCATTAAATTTACTTTATTTTCAACATATTTTTCTTTTTGAAAAGTCTCAATTTTATCAGGATTTTTATTTAATTCAAATTTCATAGCAGTACTTACATGAAAATCAGATTTCTTGGTTCTCATATTCAAATAAGCCTTATATTTATCTGCATTTTTTTCAATTTCATCCCAGAAAACCTCATCATAATTTGCATCCTCATTGGTAATAGTCCCATCAAGAAAAGGTGTTAATTCAACTTTAGCATTGTGATTCAATGGTTTTAAACTATAAGTAACTACTGCGATTTCTCTATCAACACTACTTAAAAATCTTCTAGCTTTAACTTTAGTTTTTCTTCCCTGAAAATCTTTTATCACAAATTCTCGATCTAAATATCCCTTTTTCATATTTAATATTCTCTTGAATTGTTCTACATCCATTTTTGCTAAATCAAGTTTTTTACCATTAATTTTAACTTTAATACCAATGAAATTAGTTGCATTTAATACTTTTGCATAATATTCAGGATACCCAATTTTCCACCAACCAACACGTGTCTTATCTGGATAATAGACACCGGCTATATAGGTTCCCTGTAAACTCTCGCCACTATACCCTTCTTCAAAATTTCCTCTAAGTCCCATATGACCATTACCTAAACTCATTATACTCTCAGTAATTTGATTTTTTTCCGGATCAAAACCATCTTCAATAATCTTCCATTCATCATATCTAAAATAATTATCCATATTATCGCTCCTTTATGCAAACGTTTTCATTAATTAATTATATCATATTTACACTTTTCTAACAACTAAGATTTCCAAAGATTATAGACCATTTTTTGAATATCATTACTATCTTCTGCAGCTGGCCATAATTCAACTATACTATCTTCCCTTATAGCAGCAGCAAGATTATATAAGATTTGTTTTCTATCATCAAAACTATTAATAAATTCTTTCATTTCTTTTCGTTTAGTATCTTTAGCATAAGGGCATTTATTAGAAATTTCTTCATATTTCAAATTATTCATAAATTCATTTATTTCATCTTCCCTTAAATTAACTAATGGCCTGATTACTTTAACTTTAGCATCTTTTAGAGGGTTTTTGGGTAGAAATGTTTTTATCTGTCCCGAATATATTATACTCATTAAAAATGTTTCTACTACATCATCAAGATGGTGTCCATATGCTATTTTATCATATTTATAATTTTTATCTTCAATAAATTCTGTAATTGCACCTTTTCTAAAATATGAACAATTAGAACAGGGATTACTATCTTCTTTTTCTTTAATAATTTCAGCAATATTTGTATTTTTAATATAATATTTAATATCCAGTTCTTCACAAAATCTTTTAGCTACTTTATAATCAATACTATCAAAACCTATATCAATTGTTAAAGCAGTTATCTCAAAATCAATTGCCATACTTTTCTCTAAAATTTTGAGGGCGTAAAGTAAAAAACTACTATCAATTCCCCCACTAAAAGCAACCAAAATCTGATCACCATCTTTAATAAGATCATATTCTGCAATAGCATTTATTATTTTTCTATTATATTTTTGTCCCAGTGATAATTCCATATATACTCTCCTCGATTTATAATTTATTAATTTCTTATTATTATAGTATATTTTTCTTAAAAATAAAAATTAATGTATCTCACCTTCAAGCCTTCGATATTGTATAGCCTCAGCAAGATGGCCACTCCTGATATTTTCTTTGCCCTCCAAATCTGATATAGTTCTTGCCACTCTTAATATTCTATCATAGGCTCGAGCGCTAAGTCCTAATTCTTTTATTGCTTTTTTTAATAATATTTTATTATTTTTATGTAATTTACAATACTTATATAAATTTTTTCCACTCAAATGAGAGTTATTAATAAAATTTTCGTTCTTATATCTAAATTGTTGTATTTTTTGAGCAGCTATAACTCTCTTTCTTATATTTTTAGATTTTTCTCCTTTTTTATATTCTGTTAATTCATTAACATCTAAAGAAGGCACTTCTAATTGCAGATCAATTCTGTCTAAAAGTGGACCGGAAATTTTATTCCTATATCTTCTGACCTGGTTTATAGTGCAGTGACATTCACGTCTGGGATCACCATAATAGCCACATGGACAGGGATTACTGGAAGCAATTAACATAAATTCAGCTGGGAAATCAACTGTCATTGTCGATCTAGAAATAGTAACCTTCTTCTCTTCTAGAGGTTGTCTTAATAATTCCAGAACTTTTCTCCTATACTCAGATATTTCATCTAAAAATAAAACTCCTTTATGGGCCAGACTGATCTCTCCAGGTACAGGTATTTTACCTCCTCCAATCATACTGGCAGCAGTTATACTGTGATGCGGGGTTCTAAAAGGTCTTTGAGTTTGTAAACCATTGGCAAGATTTACTTTTCCTAAAATACTTTGAATTCTACTTACCTCTAATTGCTCTTCTTTTAAAAGTGGAGGCATAATAGTTGGAATTCTTTTTGCTAACATTGTTTTACCAACTCCAGGTGGACCAACCATTATAAGATTATGACTTCCAGCAACTGCAATTTCAATAGCTCTCTTGGCTTCATGTTGACCTTTTATTTCAGAAAAATCAATTTCATAATTTTTAACCTTTTTACTAAATAACTTATTTGAATTTTGAGCATTAAACACAGATTTTCTTTTATTAATACCAAAAATATGGATTAAATCAGAAATATGACTTACAGGTATTATTTCTATTCCTTCAACTAAACTTGCTTCAAGTTTATTTTCTTCCGGTAAAATCACACCTTTAAATTTATTTTTCTTTGCAGTTAATACCATTGGTAAAATGCCATTTACTTTTTGAACATCTCCATTTAATGATAGCTCTCCAACTATTAAATAATCATCCAGTTCTTTTACTTTAATAATATTTTGAGCAGCTAAAATTCCTCCAGCAATAGCTAAATCAAAATGGGGACCTATTTTTTTGATATTTGCCGGAGCCAGATTAATAGTTATTCTTTTGACCGGAAAATCATATCCAGAATTTTTAATTGCAGATTTTACTCTTTCTCTTGATTCACGAACCGCGGTATCTGGCAAACCCACAATATCAAAGGCAGGCAAACCACGATTTAGATCAACCTCTACTCTTATAATAAACCCCTTTATTCCCAGCAAACTACAACTTTTCAAAACTGCCAGCATATTTATTCCTCCTTTTGATTTAACTTTCATTACTTATTTTTCTTTTATTTACTTTTTATTCCAGTTTGTGGTCAAAAAAAATTAAAATGTGTTTTTAAAATGTTCAATACTAACTTTATCATTACCGTAAATAATTGAAATAACATCAAATCTTTTTATATAATTATTGTATCTATTTCTCATAAGAAAAATTTTTGCTATAGTTTTTATTTTCTTTTGTTTTTTAAAATTAACAGCAGCCTGGGGAGGACCAAAAAATTCTGTTTTTCTGGTTTTAACTTCTACAAAAACCAAATTCTTTTTCTTCGTAACAATTAAATCAATTTCTCCCTGTTTTACTCTAAAATTTTCACTAATAATTTTATACCCTTTTTCTTCTAAAAATTTTTTTGCTTTTATTTCTCCCCATCTGCCAATTTCTCTTTTATTTTTAAATTTCATTTTAAACATCAACACCAAATACCGACCTAATTATTATTCCTACTATAAATGAGAAAAAAGAGACCCCTAAACTAATAGTTGCCATTTCTATAAATCTCTTTTTAAAACTTAAATCTCTGGCTATAGCTACATAAAAATTAAAAACAACTATAATCAAAATGGCCATAATTATTGTTGCAGCAAGACTTGTCAGATAATGAGTAAAAATAAAATAAGGGATTATTAATAAAATTACAGTTACTATGTAAGCCATTCCAGTATAAAATGAAGATTTTAACTCATGTTTTTCTCCTTCTTCCTGTTTGGTTGATAAATATTCGGAAGCAGCCATTGAAAATGAAGCAGCTATACCAGTTATCATTCCAGAAAGAGCAATTAAATTTGTATTTTGTAAAGCAAAAGATAAACCAGCTAGAGTACCTGTTAATTCAACTAAGGCATCATTTAAACCCAAAACTACAGAACCAATATATTTTAATCTTTCTTCATCTATGAGATTTATTAGTTCATCTTCATGGTTATCTTCATCTTCTACAATTTTTTGAGCTGAAGGAATTTTTTTGGCTACTTTTTTATATACTTCCTGGGCATCTTCTTCACCATTTTCCATTAATTTAATACCAAACATAATTCCAAAAATTCTTGCCAGCCAATAATAAAAAAAGATTTTTAATTTTTTAGGTTTAACCTCTTCTCCAGTATATTTTTTCCAAAAATCATAATGTTCTTTTTCGTCTTTGGCTATATCTCTTAATATCTTACTATTCTCTTCATTCTTTGTTACTGATGCTAATTTATTATATAAATAATATTCCGTTATTTCATCCTTTTGAGATTTAATTAAAATTTTTCGAGTAGTTTCATCTATATTTTTATCTATCATGCACTTTTGCCTCCTCTGAATAATTCACTCATCTATTATATATTTCTACAAAAGGTAATTTTTTCCTTTTTTATTTTATTTTATTTTATTTTTCAAATACCCTATTAAAGGATATCCAACTAGAAAAACTACAACTGCCTCACTAACAGCAATTTCAATCGCTGTTAACCAGTATGGTAATTCAAAAAGAATATGTAGATAAACACTAATTAACAGTCCATTAAATATTACAGGACTAAGGTAGGCAAAAAAACTGTCTCTATAACGATAAGTAAAATAAGCAGCAATTAACGTAGTTAAACTTCCGCCAATAATGTCTACCAATCCCAGGCCTCCAAATATATTTGATAATAATACTCCTACAAATAGAGCTGGCACTGCTTCTGGATATAAAATTGGAAGTACAGTTAAGGATTCAGATAAACGAAATTGTAAAGGTCCAAAACTAATAGGAGATAAAATATATGTAATTATAATATATAAACCAGCAATAAAAGCTCCTCTAGTCAATTTTTTTGTTTTCAATTATCTCACCTCACATAATTTATATTAACTATATTTATTAACTACAGAATAAGAATAACGATGAATAGGAGTAGGGCCATATTTTTTTAAAGCATCAATATGTTCTTTAGTTCCATATCCTTTATTACTTTTAAACCCATACACTGGATATTTGTTATCATATTTTTCAATAATTCTATCTCTTGTCACTTTAGCTATAATGGATGCTGCAGCTATTGAATTGACTTTTTCATCACCATCAATAACAGCTTTTTGAGAAATATTAACTTCTGGAATTTCTTTATTACCATCAACCAAAAGATAATCAGGTTCAAAATTAAATTTATTTAAAGCTTTTTTCATAGCTTTAAAGCTTGCCTGCTGAATATTAATTTTATCTATTATATCATTTTCAACTATTCCAATTCCAACCGCCAATGCTTTTTCTTTTATTTCTGTAAATAATTTATTTCTCTTTTTTTCTGAAAGTTTTTTAGAATCATCTAAACCTATAATCTTTTGAAATGGATCTAATAAAACAGCTGATGCAACTACCGGCCCAGCAAGAGGTCCTCTTCCGGCTTCATCAAGTCCACAAATCATTTCATGACCATCATTTTTTAATTTTGTAGTTATTTTGTTCATTTTTATCCATTTTTGCTTTAATTCTTCTTCTTTCTTCTTTTCTCTTTTAAATTTTTCAGCAAGCTTTTTAACACCTTTTCTTGAATCAGCAGCTAATTTTTCAATAATATCTTCATCAACTTTTATCTTTGAACACTTATCTTTTATCTCTTTTATTGTATATTGAGAAAGATCATCCATTTTTAATTACCACCCTCAGTAATTTCTTTTATTTCTTCAACAGTTTCTAATGATAATTTGCCAAATTCTCCTGAGCGAAAATCATTTAATATAAGTTTGCTAACTCGTTCTTTGTCTATTTTCCCTCCACTCATTAAGCAACCTCGCTTTTTACCAATTTCCAGCATTAAATCATAAGGATGAATACCTTTAGTTTCAATATCATAATTTTTTTCCAAAATAAATGGATTGATTTCCAAAATATATTTTATTAACCTATAAGCTGCTGTTTCATTATCATATCTATCAGAATCAATTGCTGCTGTAATAGCAAGTTTATAACTAGTGTTTTCATCTCCCAAATTAGGCCATAAAATTCCAGGAGTATCTAATAATCTTATGTCTTTAGTTACTTTAATCCACTGTTTCCCTCTGGTAACTCCAGGTTTATCACCTGTTTTTACTCTTCCTTTACCACCAAGAGAATTAATAAGTGCAGACTTACCAACATTGGGGATTCCAATAACCATTATTTTGGCATCTTTATTTTTTCTTCCCTTTTGTTCTGCTTTTTTTAAAAGTTTATAATGGAGATTATTAATTCTTTCCATTAAAGAAGAAATCCCTATACCTTCTTTTGAATTCAAAGCAACAGTTGGATATTCTTTTGAAAAATAATTAACCCATTCATCTGTTACTTTTTCTAAAGCTAAATCTTTTTTATTTAAAACTATAACTCTTTTTTGATTATCTAATAATTGATCAAGATCAGGGTTTCTGCTACTAAAAGGAATTCTAGCATCTAAAACTTCAATAACCATATCAACCATACTAAGATCCTCTTTTAATCTTCTCTTAGCTTTGGCCATATGTCCTGGATACCAATTTATCATATTATTCACCTCCTACCCATATAAAAGAAAGGGTGTAGGTTAAAATACCCCACCCTTTTTTTAAACTTAATCTCTTTTTTCTTTAATTCTTGAAGCTTTTCCTCTTCTCTTACGGAGATAATATAATCTTGCTCTTCTTACATCACCACGACGTACAACTTCTATATCCTGTACATTAGGTGAATGAAGGGGAAAAGTTCTTTCAACACCTACCCCATGAGATATCTTTCTTAGAGTGAAAGTTGCTTTTGCACCTTTTCCTCTTTTCTTAAGTACAGTACCTTCAAAGGGTTGAAATCTTTCTTTTCCACCTTCAACTACTTTTACTTTTAATTTCAATGTATCACCAGGACTAAATTCAGGAACTTCTTCCTTCATTTGTTCCTTTTCTATCTGTTCTATAATATTCATTTTTTACCCTCCTTTCACACAATAAAATCAAAATATAAATTAAACTTTATTCTTCCCACCAGGGAGAAGATAACAATCTATCCAATATAATTGATGCTGCACTTCTAACTGAAAGGTGATTAAATTCTCCTCGTCCATAAATTGGATTCAACATATAATCACATCTGTCCAGAGTTTCTTCAGTAAGACCCCATCCAGTACCAAAAATCAATAAATATGGTCTATCTGAACTATAAATTAAATCTCTCATTTTTGAATATGATTTTTGATTCGGAAATTCTCTTGCATCAGTAGCAACTAATATTGCTTCTTTTCCTGTTTCATTTTTGATAGCTTTTAATACATCATCAAGAGTATCTTCAATATTTAATACTGAAAATGCTTCCTGGCGATTTTCATTGTAATCTGATCCAAAACCACTGGTCCAATAGTTTTGCATTCTTTTGACCAAAGCCTGCTGTGATTCAAGGTGATTTATTACAAAATATTTATTTATATCATATGTTTTTGCAGCCCTAGAAATATCATGTAAGTCAAGATTGGTTACTGTAGTTGTAATTTTTTCACCGTTTTTATTGTATATTGGATGATGAACCAAACCTAAATATACATTAGCATCAATTCTGCTCATTATTTTCACCCTTTATTTCCTGCTTAACTTCTTTTAATAATTTTTTTTCCCTTTTTGATAGCTTCTTTTTTTCTAAAAGATCAGGTCTTCTAATTAATGTTCTTTTTAAAGCTTTCTTCAATCGCCAGCGCTTTATCCTGGCATGATGGCCACTTAACAAAACCTCTGGAACTTTCATATTTTCAAATTCTCTCGGTCTGGTGTAATGTGGATGTTCTAAAAGTCCTTCATAAAAGGAATCTTTTTTACTTGAATCTTCATCTCCCAGAACTCCATCTACCATCCTGGAAACTGCATCAACTAAAACCATAGCTGGAAGTTCTCCTCCAGTTAATACATAATCTCCAATAGAAACTTCTTCATCAACAATACTTTTTCTAACTCTTTCATCTACTCCTTCATAATGACCACAAATCAATGTAAGATTGTTATAAGAACTTAATTCTTTTACTTTTTCCTGATTAAGAGTTTTACCCTGTGGAGATAATAATACAGTGTGAACTTTTTCCCTGTTTTTTGCATTAATATCATTCCAGGCTTTATAAATAGGATTCACCTTTAGAACCATTCCAGCTCCTCCACCATAAGGAGGTTCATCAGTTGTGTTATGCTTATCCTCAGTATAATCTCGTATATTTGTGATATTTATATTAATTAATTTTTTCTCTCTAGCTCGAGACAAAATACTTGTTGAAAATGGCCCCTCAAACATCTCCGGGAAAAGAGTAAGAATATCAAAATTCATTATTTCACTCCTATATAAAAAGAAAATTAAAATTACTTATTATAAATCAAGTAATCCTGGAATTGGATCAACTATCATTAATTTTTTTTCCTCATCTATTTCGATAATTATTTCCTTGGTAGCTGGAATCATATATTCTTTCTTTTCACCTTTTATTATAAAAATATCAGTTCCACCAGTATCCTGAACCTTTTCTAAAACACCCAATTCTTTTCCCTTTTTGGTTTTAACCTTAAAACCAATTATTTCATCAATATAATATTCATTTTTTTTGAGGGGAACCATTAATTCACGAGGAATTTTAAGATAATAATCTTTTAATTCTAAAGCTTCTCCAATATTATTTATATCAGAAAATTTAATTGCGATATATTTACCATTATGGATTCGAGCAGTTTCTATTTCTTTCTCAATAATTTCTTCATCTTTTACTAAAAATACTTTATCAAGAAACTCAAATCTATTTGGGAAATCTGTTAAAGGAAAAACTCTTACTTCTCCTTTATTTCCCTGATTTTTTATTATCTGTCCGATTGTAACTAATTCCTCCATAAAATCACCGGCTTCCTCAAAATTTACTGAATATCCACTATAACTTTTTTTCCTTCTTTAGTTGCAGCTGCTTTTACTACAGTGCGAATAGCTCGGGCAATCCTGCCCTGTTTACCAATTACTTTTCCCATATCATCATCTGCTACACTCAATTCAAGTATTACTGATTTTTCTCCTTCAACTTTATTAACATGAACTTTTTCAGGTTCATCTACAATAGCTTTTGCAATATTGGTAACTAATTCTTTCATCAAAACTTAACCCCCTCTTTTTTAGGAAGACTGTTCGTGAAATTTAGACATTACTCCTGCTTCTTTAAGTAGACTTTTTACAGTACTGGAAGGTTTTGCACCATTATTTAACCACTTAAGTGCTTTTTCCTCATCTATTTCATACTCAGCAGGTTCAGCTGTTGGATTATAATATCCTAACTCTTCAATAAACTGCCCTGTAGGAGCATTTCTTGAATCAGATACAATTAAACGATATGAAGCATTTCTTTTACTACCAAATCTTTTTAATCTAATTTTTACCATTATATTCACCTCCTTTTAAAAGATATCATTTATTTTTTACCCAAAGAATGGTAAATTCATTCCACCCATTCCTCCAGGTTTTTTGCCATTGTTTAGCTGTTTCATCATTTTCTTAGTTTGTTTAAATTGTTTTAAAAGTCTATTTACTTCCTGAACTTTTCTACCACTACCCTTAGCAATCCTTTTTCTTCTACTTCCATTTATAATAGAAGGATCTAATTTTTCCTCCTGAGTCATAGAACTAATTATTGCTTCAATATGATCTAATTCTTTTTCATCAAATTGCATATTTTTCAATTGCTTGGCTCCGCCCATACCAGGCATCATACCCAGAACTTCATCAAGAGGACCCATATTTCTTACCTGGTCCATTTGATCCAAAAAATCATCTAAAGTAAAACTATTATTTCTGATTTTTTCTTCAAGTTCTTCTGCTTTTTTCTCATCTATATTTTTTTCTGCTTTTTCAATTAAACTTAATACATCTCCCATTCCTAAAATACGGGAAGACATTCTTTCTGGATAAAATGGCTCCATATCAGCTAATTTTTCACCAGTACCAACAAACTTAATTGGTTTACCTGTAACAGCTTTTATAGAAAGAGCAGCTCCACCACGAGCATCACCATCTAGCTTTGTTAAAGCCACACCATCTATTCCTAAAACATCATCAAAATTTTCGGCAACATTAACAGCATCCTGCCCGGTCATGGCATCAACTACTAATAAAATCTCATCAGGATTAATTGCTGACTTTATTTCTTTTAATTCATCCATCATTTCTTCATCTATATGCAATCTACCAGCAGTATCAAAAATTACAACATCATTTCCTTTTGAATTTGCAGAACTGACTGCACCTTTCGCAATATCACTGGGATCCTTTTTATCTCCCATACTGAATACAGGCACTTCAAGTCTATCACCTAATACCTGTAACTGTTTTATAGCTGCAGGTCTATAAATATCACCAGCTGCCAATAATGGTTGCTTCCCTTCATTTTTGAAATTTCTGGCTAACTTACCAGCAAAAGTAGTTTTACCTGCTCCCTGCAAACCAACCAACATAATAGTAGTTGGAGGATTATCAGAAAGGTTTATTTCAGCTCGAGAACCACCCATCAAGTCAGAAAGTTCATCATTTACAATCTTTATAACCTGCTGACCGGGCGTTAGGCTTTCCATAACTTCACTACCTACTGCTCTTTCTTCTATTCTTTTAATAAAGTTTTTTACAACTTTATAGTTAACATCAGCTTCTAAAAGTGCCATCTTAACTTCTCTTAGAGCACTTTTTACATCCTTTTCATTAAGTTTTCCTTTACCACTCAATTTTTTAAAAGTGTCCTGAAGTTTTTCTGCTAAACCTTCAAAAATCATTAATTAACACCCCTTTTATAGGAAATTTTTCAAATTGCTAACTTTTTCTTTTAAGTCAGTCTTTTTATCTTTATTTAACTCTAAATCATCTATTTCTATAACTAATTTTTCAATTTCTTTTTTAAATTTATTATATCTATTTATAAGTCCAATTTTTTCTTCATAATCCCTTAAAATGTCTTCACCACGATGCAGATGATCATATACACCCTGACGACTAATATCAAGTTTTTCAGAAATTTCGGCAAGAGATAAATCATGATAATAATATAGTTTCATTGCTTCCTGTTGTTTATCAGTTAATAATTCTCCATAATAATCAAATAAAAGATTAATCTCAATTGTTTTTTCTAACAAAAAAATCACCTGCAGTGTTAAGTATTTTAGCTTTACAGGTGATAGTATATCTTATTTTTAGCTATCTGTCAAGGGTTAATCAAATTTTCATAATCTTCCAACTTACTATTCTTCTGCAAATAAGGCTTCAACAAATTCCTCTGGATTGAAATTTTGTAAATCCTTAGCTGCTTCTCCTACTCCAATTAATTTTATAGGTATTCCTAATTCATTTTTAACAGCAACTACAATTCCACCTTTAGCAGTACCATCCAACTTAGTTAAAGCTATTCCATCTACATCCACAGATTCATTAAATAATTTAGCCTGAGAAATAGCATTCTGACCATTTGTAGCATCTAAAACTAATAATACCTCTACCGGAATATTCTCACCAGCTTCTTTTCCAATAACATTTCTTACTTTCTGTAACTCTTTCATTAGATTTTTTTGAGTATGCAATCTCCCGGCTGTATCTACAATTAATAAATCCATGTCTTTAGCTTTAGCTGATTGGACTGCATCATATGCCACAGCAGCAGAATCTGAACCTTCAGATTGAGCAATAACCTTTACTCCCAATCTATCTCCCCAAACCTGAAGTTGATCAATAGCTCCTGCACGAAAGGTATCACCTGCTGCTAACATTACATCCTTTCCTTTTTCCTTAAATCTTTTGGCAATTTTAGCAATGGTAGTAGTTTTACCAGAACCATTTACCCCAACTACCATTATAATATTTAATCCATCTTTTAATTCCAGCTTACCTTCTTCATCCTGGAGCATGTCTGCCAGTTCATCTTTGAATATATCATATAATTCAGCAGGTGTTTCAATATCCTTTTCATCTACAATATATTTTAGATCATCTATTAATTCCATAGTAGTATGAATTCCTACATCAGCCTGAATTAATAATTCTTCAAGCTCTTCAAAAAAATCATCATCTAAAGCTCCATCTCCTGTAAAAAGACCTGTTACCTTATCAACAAAATTACTTCTGGTTTTGTCCAGACCCTTTTTTAATCTCGCAAAAAAACCTTGATTTTTTTCTTCCTCTTTTTCTTCTTTATTACTTTTAAATAACATTCTCTACCTCCCAATATAAAAGAATAATTTCTATATCAATTAATTTAATTAAGTTCAACCTGTTTACAAAGATCTGTAAACTCCTGTGCTATTTTATATCTTCTTTTTCTTATCTTAAGTTCTTCCTCAGGTGTTTCAGCCTCAAAAAATTTCTGTTCTAAATCTTCATTTTCATCAGCTAGTTCACATAATCTATCACTAAGTTCAATTGCAGAAACTCCACGTATTTTACCTTTTTTGTTATGACCAATAGCCATAATAGGTCTCCCCCACATTCCCGGGCCAGCCATTGCATCACTCATATGCATTACACCAGTTCCACCTGGATGGGTGTGTACTATTGTCGTATTGGAAGGAATAATTTCACTATATGCTTCTCTTAAAGAAATATTACCAATATCACAATAACTTGAGGCAAGCAATCTTGGTGGAATATAACCCATTCCCCCTACTACTAAATCACTGGCCTGTATAACTCGACCATTTTCCTTGATTTCTCCAAATGCTGCTACTTCTCTGCCCTGTTCGATATTAATCGATTTATTCACAAGTTTTTGTGCAAATTCTTGATCTATACTCTTAATATTTGAGCTTTTTATTTTCCAGCATTTATTATTTTTAATTTTTTTCTTATATTTTTCTTTGTCTAGAGAAACAATTGGCAACTCTCCAGAAATATGAAGATATTTTAATTTAATTTGAGTTGATATTTTCAAAGCTTCTCTTTCTGCTTCCATAGACATCGCAGTCAAAGAATCTAATTGAGCTTTTTCTGATTTAGTAGCTAAATTAAAATTCTTTTTTTCAGGATATAATATACCGACTCCAACTGCTGAGCCATTCTTGACTCCAACTTTAATCACTGGTAAATTGAAAATATTAATTCCACCAGTATTAACTATTATACCTGATTCACCAGGATCAGTAGAAATAATAACAGCATTTTCTGGTAGTTGATTTATCATTTCTAATAAGGAACAACATTTTTTTTCAGAGACTTCTGAAAGCAATAATCGATATGGTAAACCAGAAAGACCACCATTAATTATTTTATTGTAACTTGATATATAACCATCTTTATCTAGATAGGCAATTGTTCCTACCGAACGTCCTTCACCTAATTGATTACTTCTCTCTACTAATCTATTTACAATCTCCTCAGCTATACCTTTTACTTCCTGCAAACTTTAACACCCCTAACTTTTTATATAATAATTTAAATCAATACTTCTTCTTCATTTAATCTCAAAGAAATCAATTTAGAAACACCTGATTCTTCCATTGTAACTCCATATATAGTGTCTACTTCAGTCATCATTTGTTTACTATGAGTTACTAAAATAAACTGAGCAATATTTGAATATTCTTGAAGATAATTAGCAAAACGAGCAACATTGGCATCATCCAAAGGAGCATCTATTTCATCAAGAATATAAAATGGACTTGGATTTACCTGTAAAAATGAAAATACCAGTGCTATTGCAGTTAAAGCTCTTTCTCCCCCGGATAAAAGGGATAATTTTTTCAGTTTCTTACCAGGTGGTTGAGCATTAATTTCAACACCAGTATTTAAAAGATCATTTTCATCAACCAGACTCAATTCTGCAAATCCCCCACCAAATAATTTTTGGAATATATTTTCAAACCTTTCTTTTACTTCAAAAAAGGTGTTATGAAAAAGTTCTCCCATTGTTTCCTCTATATCTGTAATAACCTCAATTATAGATTCTTTTGCTTTTCTAAGGTCTTCACTTTGTTCCCTTAAATATTCGAGTCGTTCATTTAATTCTTCATATTCCTCAACTGCCCCTAAATTAACCGGTTCTAATTTTTTTAATGATCTTTTTAATTCAGCAATTTTTTCTTTTGCATCTTTTAATTTTTTAGAATTCAAATTATAATCCAGCTTGTCTTTTATACTTATATTATATTCTTCCTCTAATCTTTCTCTTATTCTATCTAATTTATTATTTAATTTAGTAATTTTTAATTCTAATTTGTGAAATCTATCTTTACTATCACTAAGAACTTCCTGTGTTTTTTCTAATTTTTCTTCATGAGTTTTTAATAATTCTCTTTCATCTTTTAATTCTTTTTCTAAATTTTTATGTTTAGTTTCTAATTTATCTGCTTTTTTATTAAAATCTATATTACTTTTCTCTAAATTTTTCTTTTTATTTTTAAGATCATTTAATTTATTTTCAATTTCATTTATTCTATCTCGAGATTCTGATTTTTTATTAATCGTTTTTTCAATTCTATTATTCAATTCATTTTTTTCATTATTTATTGCTTCTTTATTTTGCTTCATTTCAGCTAAACTAACTTTTTTATCAGTTAAATTATTTCTAACCTCTTCAAGCTTACTTTCTTCTTTCTTTAATTTTTCTTCTTCATTTTTAATTAAATCCTTTTTCTCAAAATTTCCATCATTTATTAATTGCAATTTATCTTCTGTATCTTTTTTTTCTTTATTTAACTCTACAATATTTTTTTGAGATTTTTTAATTTTTTTATTTAAATTCTCTTTTTGATTTTCAAGTTTAATTTGGTTTTCCTGCTTTGATGTTAAGTCACTTTTTATATCATTAAGCTTTAACTCTAAATCATGATAGTTATTACGTTCAGTTTCGATTTTTTCTTTAATATTATTATATTTATTTTTGAAATCAATTCCTTTTTGAGAAATTTCATCTAATTCTTCTTTGAGCTTATTTACTTTATTTTTAAACTTTTCTATTTTTCTACTTCTTCCCAATAAATTATTCTTCTTATTAGAAGAACTACCACCACTCATTGCTCCTCCTGGAAAAATTGTATTACCGGAAAGAGTTACAATCTTAAGTTTACTATTCATTCTTTTAGAAATTTCAACTGCATTATCCATATTATCGGCAATTATTATTCTCCCAAGCAAATTATCCATTACATTTTCAAATTCAGATTCATAAGAAATCAATTCTGAACCCAGTCCCAAAAATCCAGGCATTTGTCTAATTTCTTTATCTAATGAATATTTATAACCTTTAATCATATTTAATGGAAGAAAAGTAGCCCTTCCTTTTTTACTTTGTTTTAAATATTTAATACATTTTTTTGCCACTTCATCATTTTTTACAATTATATTTTGTAATTTAGCTCCCAGTGCTGTCTCTATAGCTTTTTCATATTTTTTATTTGTATCAATTAAATCTGCTACTACTCCTTTAATCCCTTTAAATTTGTTTTCTTCCTTTAATATATTTTTTACTCCTTGATAATAACCATTATAATTTTCTTCCATATCTTCTAAAAACTCTAATTTTGAGTTTTTACTACTTATTTCATTTTTCTTGTCATTGTAATTTTCGGTTAAATTGTCCAGCTTTTTACTAATTTGATCTTTTTCTTTATTTAGCTTTTCTATTAAATTATTCTTTTTTTCTAATTTATTTAAAAATTTATCTTTTTTAGCTTTTAAATTAGTAATTTTTTCATTTACTTCATTTAATTCTTTATTTACGGTTTTCTTTTCGTCTTTCATTTCAGCAATATTTTTTTGAGTAGAACTTATTTTTTCTTTTAATTTTTCGTTTTTTCGATCTAAATCTCTCAATTCACCATTTTCATCAAGAAGATTATTTCTTAGTTTATTTATTTTTTCTTTTTTATTTTCTACAATATCTTTTCTTTCGTTAAATAAATCTTTTTGTTCTTCAACTTCTTTTTTTATTTCATTATAATCATTTTCTGCCTTTTTAAGTTTATTTTTTATTTTACTTTTTTTATTTTCTAAATCAGTGACTTCCTGATTTAAATTTTCCAACCTATTTTGCTGGTTATTCTTTTCTCTCTTTAAATTTTTCTTTCTTTCAGCCAAAATTTTCAAATTATTATTAATTTCTTCAATTTTTGCCTGCATTTTATGAAATTTTTCTCTTTTTACCTCATAATCATTTTGTAATTCATCTACAATTTCTCTTTTATTTTGTACTGTTTCAGAAATTTTATTTTTTTCTTTTTCTTTTCTCTCAATCTTCTTTTCAATATCTTTTTTTTCTTTAAGATTCTTATTTAATTTTTCTTCATATTCATTCCATCTATTCATCAAATATGTTGTTTCGATTTCTTTTAATTCACTATATATTCTCTTATACTTTTTAGCTTTTTCAGCAGATTTTTTAAGAGATTTAACCTGTTTTTCTAATTCACTAATTAAATCCTGAACTCTATTTAAATTTTTGTTTGTTTTATCCAGTCTTCTTTCAGCTTCTTCTTTACGAGCTTTATGTTTACTTATTCCTGCAGCCTCTTCAAAAAGTTCTCTTAACTTTTCTGGTCTGCTATTGATAATAGAATCAATTTTTCCCTGACCAATTATTGAATATGTATCATTACCTAAACCAGTATCAAGTATAAGGTCTTTTATATCTTTTAATCTACATACAGATCCATTTAAAAGGTAATCACTTTCTCCTTCATTATTTACTTTTCTACCTATTTTAACTTCATCTTTATCAATATCTAAAACTCTGTTCTTATTATTTAAATATAAAGTAACACTTGCTTTATTTAATGCCTTTTTGTCTTCACTACCAGCAAATATTATATCTGACATTCTACTTCCTCTTAAAGTCTTAGCACTCTGTTCTCCAAGAACCCAACGAACAGCATCTACAATATTACTCTTACCACTGCCATTAGGACCCACAATTGCTGTTAAAGGAGATTCAAAACTTATAGTAGTTTTTTGTGCAAAAGATTTGAAACCTTTTATATCTATCTTTTTTAAAAACATATATTTCCTCCACCTTATTCAACATTAATTACCTCTATCTATAATATTTTATCACATATCAACTAAAAAACAAGAGAAAAACCTATCCATTTAAGGATAGGTTTAACTATAACTTAATACAAATTATTATTTTTTTAAATTAAATCTATCTTGGTTCTACAACAAACCTTATAGCTGTACGTTCTTCATCATCAATCTCAATTTCAGTAAAAGCAGGAATCATAATAAGATCCATACCATTAGGTGCAACATAGCCTCTAGAAATAGCAATAGCTTTAACTGCCTGATTAACTGCTCCAGCTCCAATTGCCTGAATTTCTGCCTTTTTTTCTTCGCGAAGCACTGCTGCTAAAGCTCCTGCAACTGATTTTGGATCGGAATTAGATGAAACCTTTAATACTTCCATTTTTAGTTATTCCTCCTTTGAAAATTGTTTTGCATGTTAATTATTATTTAAATTACTTAAATGATAGCCTTTATACTTTAAATATTCTGTATATTTAAAAAAATTCCTGCAAATATAATTAATTCTTCATATCCTGCAGTTTTTTTAGCTCTTTAGTAGTAAGTTTCCTGTAATTACCTGCTTTTAATCCATCTAAATTAAGATGGGCAAAAGAAATCCTTTTCAATTTTTCAACAGGATTAGAAATTTTTTCACACATTCTCCTTACCTGTCTATTTCGACCTTCATGAATTGTTATTGTAAATTTTGTGGAAACAGAATTTCTTTCTTTTAATTCAGTTTTTGCCGGGGCAGTCATCCCATCTGAAAGTTTAATACCTTTTTCTAATTTATTTAATTTATTATCATCTACATAACCTTTAGCTTCAACTAAATAGGTTTTTTCTATCTCATGTGAAGGATGAGTTAGAATATATGTTAATTCTCCATCATTAGTTAATAATAAAAGTCCACTGGTATTGTAATCCAGTCTACCTACTGGATAAATACGTTGTTTAATACTATCTATAAGATCAAGAACAGTTTTTCGACCACGAGGATCATCAACAGTAGTTACATAACCAACTGGCTTATATAAAAGTAAATAAACCTGTTTTTCTTTACTAATCACTTCACCATCAACTATTATTTCATCAGTTTCAGGGTCTACCTTAAAACCCATTTCAGTAACTGTTGAGCCATTCACTTTCACTCGGCCCTGTTTAATAATATCTTCAGATTTTCTTCTTGATGCTACTCCTGCATGAGCCATTACTTTTTGCAATCTATCATCTGCCAAATTAATACCCTCCATATTGAAATTAATTATTATCACTATATTTATCTTTATTATTTTTACCGTCCTCTAGTGGAGGTAATTCAGAAAGATCTGTTATATCAAAATGCTCCAAAAATTCATCTGTAGTTCCATACAAAATTGGATTCCCTATACTATCTTTTCTGCCAAGTTCTTTTATTAAATTATATTTACTTAAAGTGAACAATGTTTTTTCTGCTTTTACTCCTCTTATTTCCTCTATTTCTGATCTGGTTACAGGTTGTTTATAGGCTATAATTGATAAAGTCTCCAGAGCAGCACTACTTAATTTAAATTCTCGTTCTTTTTCATAATATTTACTTATAAATGATGCCATTTGACTTTTAGTTTTAAAAATATATTTATCATCATACTCCTTTAAAATTATTCCATGTTCTTTTTTACTATATTTTTTTCTTAATTTATCAATACATTTTCTGCATTCTCTTTTATTTAAATCTACTGCATTTGAAATAACTTTAATAGGCATTGGTTCTTCTGCAGCAAAAATAAAAGCTTCAACTCTGGCTAAATCAATTTCTTCCATTAAACCACCTGCTTTCTATCAATTATTTTCATTTCTGAAAATAATTTATCCTGATATATTTCAACTTTTCTTAGACGAACAAGCTCTAAAAGACTTAATAAAGTCACTACTATCTCCAAAATATCATCCTTATTATATAAAAGATCTTTAAATCTTACACCTTCAGGATGTCTTTTTACTATTTTATTAATATCATCTCTTTTTTCTTCTACATCTAATCGATCAGAATTAATATGATCCATTTCTGAATAATGAGGATCTTCTTTTTCCTCATTATCTTCTTTATTTGCTTTTAAGGCTATTTGGTAAAGATTTTTGAACTCTTTTAAGGAAATATCAATATTTAATTTCCCTTCTCCTTTTATCAATTCCTTTTCTGGAGGAATTCGATAGGTGCGAGCAGCTTTATCTAAGTATAATTCCAGTTCTACAGCAATATTTTTAAAAAGTTCATATTCTTCTAATCTTTGAACCAGATCAGATTCATCTTCATCATCTTCTTCATTTTGATTTGGAAGAAGAAGACGAGCTTTTATTTCCAAAAGCTCACTTGCTAAAACCATAAATTCACTTGCCTGATCTAAATTAAATTTATTTAATTTTTTTATGTGATAAAGATATTCTTCAGTTATCTTAGCTAGTGATATTTCACTTATCTCAATTTGATTTTTCTTAACAAGTTTATATAATAAATCAAGTGGTCCCTGAAAATCACCAGCCTGAATTTCGTATTCCATACAATTCTCTCCTTTTAATATACAAGTATCTGCAATAAAAAATTAATAATAGGACCAATGATATTCCAGATTATTCCTGTATATAAAAGAATAATCAAAACAACCATTCCTGCAGGTCCTTCTAATTTATTAAAATATTGATCAAATTTAGCTGGTAAAAAACCTCTTAATATTTTAGAACCATCTAAAGGAGGAATAGGAATTAAGTTAAAAAATGCTAAACTTAAATTTATCATAATAGCCATTACTAAAAATTGTAATAACAAGTTTACAAAATTTCCTCCAAAACCTCTTAATGAATATTGACTAAAGTTTAATATCAATTTAATTGAGGCTGAAAATAACAAAGCAAGCATAAAATTGGCTCCTGGTCCTGCAATGCCAACAATCATCATTCCTTTACGAGGATTTTTATAATAATTAGGATTTATTGGTACAGGTTTAGCCCAGCCAAATCTTCTGGTTATTAATAAAACCAGACTACCAATAGGATCTAAATGGGCAAGTGGATTTAAAGTTAATCTACCATTAATTTTTGGGGTAGGATCTCCTAATTTATAGGAAGCATATCCATGCAAAAACTCATGAAAAGATAATGAAATCAATAATATTGGTATTAAAAAAATCAATTGTTGTATTAATTGCAATTTATTTTATCACTCCATTCTTTTATTTATTAAATTACTTACAAACTCTCTTTCTTCCTCTTCAGTTTCAATTTCCTTATTTAATTTTTTTTGCCATACTTTTTGTAAAATTTCTTTTATCTCTGGCCCTGGCTTAACACCCATTTCAATAAGATCATGGCCATCAATATTAATATTTACATGTCTTAGTTCATCATAATATAAATCTACATTTTCTTTTAATTTTTCATTTTTAGTTACTGCCATCACATATAGTAACTCTTCTTTTTTGATATTACTAATAATTTTAGTTAGCTTAACTTTATTTAATTCTTTACCTAATTTATTAACAATTTTATCAACATCTATATTAAAAATTTCTCTTTCTTTTGCATTCAGATTTAGTTCTGTATATTTTTCAGCTGGCATATTATTAAAGAAAATGGCCATAAATAATAATTCTTTATTAACATTATATCCTAACTTTTTATATTTTTTCATATAATTTTTTATGTTCAAGAAAGTTTCTCTATAATCTTCTTTAAATTCAAAGTTATTATCAATCAATTTGAATATCGGAAATTCTTCAATATAATTTAAAGAATTTTCATCAAATCTTCCTTCAAAAAGAATCTTTATTTCTTTAAATACTCTGGCTGAAGATAATTCACTAAAATCTCCTAATTTTAAAGCCTCTTTTATTAATTTTTTAGTTTCATCTTCAAAAGTAAAATCAAGATCCAGCGCTAATCTGACTCCTCTAATAATTCTGGTTGGATCATCTAAAAAACTAAATCTGTGTAAAGCTTTTAATTGTCTTTTTTCTAAATCTTCCCGGGCATTAAAAAAATCGTATAATTTTCCCCAATCTTTTGGATTCAAAGAAAGGGCTAGAGCATTAACTGTATAATCTCTTCTGAATAAATCTTCTAAAATATTAGTTTTTTCTACTCGAGGTAGGGCTCCTGAATTTAAATACTCTTCTTTTCTACTGGTAGCAAAATCTATACTAAATTTTGAGTTTAAATTTATAGTAGCAGTTCCAAATTGATCATTGTAATTTATTTTTACATCTATTTCTTTGGAAAAATGATCTAAAAATCCTTTTAAATCTCCTTCTAATACAAGATCAAGATCATAATTTTCTCTCCCTAACATTATATCTCTTATCATACCACCAATTAAGTATAATTTACTATTTTCTTTTTCAGCAATCTGTCCAGCTTTTTTTAATAAATTTAATATTCTTTCAGGAAAAAATTCTAATTTAGTTTTTATATCAATTACTTTTCTTTTAATACTAACTAAACTGCTTCCATAACGATTTTGATATTGATGGGGAGTTTCTTTTTCAAAATAAGAACCTAAAATATCACTTCTAGTTACAATCCCAACTAATTTTTTATCTTTAATTACAGGTAATCTTCCAATATTATATTTTACCATTAATTCCTGAGCATTTTTAATTGAATCATCATAATTAATAGTAATTACATTTTTAGACATATAACCCTTTACCGGTGCATGCATTAAATTATGACCTTTTACTTTATCTAAATCTCTTCGAGAAAAAATTCCACTTATTCTTTTTCCATTACAAACAACAACTCCATTATGCCCATATTTTTCCATAAACTTTTGAGCTTCTTTAATAGTTGTATCAGGAGAAATAGTTCTGACAGGAGTTGACATTATTGAATTTATTCTTTCAAGTGGTTCTATGTTATTTTCAATTGTATTTATTAATTTATCTTTTGCTTCAGATATATCAGCATTTAATTGAGCAGCTCCAGCTCCTTGATGTCCTCCTCCTCCCATCAATTTGCATATTTTACCAACATCTACTGCATCATCATTACTTCTTGCTATCAATTGAAGTTTCTTACCCATTTTTACTAATACAAAAACAGACTTTAAATTATAAATATCTTTTAATTTTTCAGTAATATTATTTAAACCAGTAACATATTTCTCTTGTTCATAGGAAAATATATTAATTTCTATACCATCAATTTCTATAATATTTCTATTTTCAAGTAAATTATCTAATATTTTTTGTTGTTCTGCATTTAAAGCTTCTTCTAAAAATTGTCTAATTATTTCTAAATTAGCGCCATATTCTAATAAATATGATACAGCTTTAACATCTTTAGCCCTAGTCATATCATAAGTAAGTGACCCTGTATCTGCATAGATACCAAGAGCACAAATCGTTGCTTCGAGAGGATTTAACTCAATTCCTTTTTCTATTATTTCCTCTATTAAAATAGTAACTGAGGCACCAACTTTTTGACTATAATCATAATTAATCCAGTCTTTTGGAGAATGAGGATGATGATCATAAACAATAACTTCTATTTCATCTAAATTTAATTTCTTACTTAGCTCTCCTAAAGCAGATTTTTCAGCAGTATCAACAATTACAACTTTAGAAACTTTAGTTATATCTATATCACTTAAATATAAAATCTCAACCTCATCTTTATATAATGCCATAAAATCTTTGACTGGATCCTGAACTCTTCCTGGAAAGACAGCTTTAGCTTCAGGATATAATTTTTTGGCAGCTACCATAGCTGCCAACCCATCGAAATCTGTGTGTTGATGTCCAACTATTATTTCCACTTTTCTACCTCCAAATTATTTTCCTTTATATCTTCAGCTATCTTTTTTATTCTTCTTAATCTATGATTAACACCTGATTTTGAAATTCCAATCATTTCTCCTAATTCTTTTAAACTTGCAAAAGGATTTTCTTTTCGTAATTCAGCAATTTCCTGTAAACTGCTACTCACTTTATTTAATCCTATTGTTCTATTTATAAATTCAATATTTTCCAATTGCTTTTGAGCAGCAATAGCTGTTCTACTTAAATTAGCTGTTTCAAGATTAACTTTTCGATTTACTTCATTTTTTACTTCTTTTAATATTCTAGTATTTTCAATTTTTAATTGAGTACTTTTTGCTCCTATTAAATTCAAGATTTTTATAATATCTTCAGCTTTCTTGATATAAAGAGAATAATTTTCTTTTCTTTTTCTCATTTTTATATCAATATCTATTTTATTAAATAATTCTATAAGTTCTTCAGCATAATCTTCATATTTAACAAAAAATTCTAAATGATATTCACTATTAGGATCAGCCAACATTCCTGTAGCTAGAAAAAGTCCCTTTAAATAAGCTTTACGACAACTTTGTTTTTTTAAAAATTCACTTTTTATACTGTGATTAAAACTAAAATTTTCATCTATTAGACCTATTTCAATCAATAAATCTTTAATACCTTCCTGGGGAGGTATATTAATTATATAATAATTCCCTTTATCAAAACTGCTTTTTTTACCAACTCTTATCTCAGTCTTAAAATTATATTTTTCCTTCAGCAATTTATATAATTCACGAGCGACAACAGCCTTTTGACTTACCATTTTTAAACCTGTTTTATGATTGGCAATTTGCAAACTTCCTTCTACTTTTATAATAGCAGCTAATTCAGCCAAATGACAATCTTCTTCTGAATTTTTTTCTCTTGTAATTTCATTTCTAACCTGATCTGAAAATGACATATAATTCCCTTTCTAATTTAGATTTATTCCTGATTAAATTTTAACACAATACTGGATTATAATCAAAAAAATAAAACAGCCCTTTTAAATAATTCTGGACTGTTTTAATTATGATATTTATTTTACTTTAACTAATTTTTTATTATCACAGGGTTCTCGACCAACTTTGCTCATATCTATCCATTCTCCACCTTTTTTTACTCTTACAACATCAGCAGTAAAATCAGTATTGGTTCCTTCCGCTGAACTGTTTGAAAGCAGCCAGCTTCCTATACCATATATATCCACAGGAACTTGAGATTTTTCAAATCTTTTTATCTTTTCTGGTTTAAAACCACCTGTTGCTATAATTTTAACATTTTCACAGTATTTTTTAGCTCTTTTTCTTTCTTCTCCTCTTAAATTCCATTCTTTATAGGCGTTATCAATAGCTTTTCTTAGTTTAAAAATCAACCTGGCATTTACACCATTATCAAGAGTTTTATCTCCCAGAGGTTCTACACTGACATCTCTCAAACTGGAAGAAGTATCTGGTCTTACTCCAAAAAGCTTATATTTTTTTGCTTTTTCCTCCTTTTCATTTTTAAGATAATAATTATACTTTTCAAACATTAATTTTAAAACTTCTTTACTTGTGCCAATACAATCATTATCAAAATCAACTAAAGCAATTCTATTAACATCAAGTGGCATTAATCTCGAAAACTGTAACATCCCTTCAGCTGTATCTCCATGGAAAGTGGCAATATAAGAATGGCTAATAGTGCCACCACCTTTTCCTCCCCACCAGGCTCCCTGACCATCTGTAGATACAAGTCTCAAACTGTTTTTTCCATAATCTTTATTATACGCTTTTACCCCAAGAGAATAAGCATATCCGTGTAAAGCCTGAAGTTTATAATGAGCAAATCTTGCAGGAAAGAACAAAATATCTTTTCCCCTTGCTGCTTCCAATACTTTATATACATTTGTTGCAATTCTTGAAGCTTCAGTTAAAGAACCTACCATTGGAGTTTCTAAAATTGAAAAGTCTCTATATCTTCCTCTTATTTTAATTACAGGATCAACATTTTTGGGATTTCCATTATAATAACCTTTTACTCCATCATGACAGGCCTCAACTTCAAGATTAGAAAATGTATTAATAAATTCTCCTTCTTCATTCCAGTATCCTGTTGCAGTTTTTAATAAAGCCAGAGCTTCATCAATACCACCAACAATAGAAAATGGTTTTCTCCGAGGGAATATTTGCATTTCAACTTCTATATTCCCAATATCTTCCTCTTCATAAGTATAGCCTTCATTAGATAATTGATTTAAAATTTTGCTAATATTTCTAAAATATACATCTGAATACCAACCATTTACCATTCTTTCTTTATCTATCTGGAAGGTATCTATTGGTAATCTTTCTTCATTGAATACTGACATTATTTCACCCCTATTATTTATCCCCTTTAAGATTTTTTACTTTAATTCTGAAAGGGGGTAAATCCAATCTTTTATCTGATTATATTATAAATTAACTCTCTCTTTTTAGGCTTATTTTGGGAAATTTCAAAAGAATCCAATATTTTATTTACTGCCTCATCTTTTTGCTTTAAATTATTGAGATGAAGATAAGCCAATCTTTCATCTTTTTTAACATATTCACCATATTTTTTATTTAAAACAACTCCCACAGCATGATCAATTTTATCTTCCTTTGTTTCGCGTCCGGCACCGACTTCCATTGCTGTTATTCCAACATCTAAAGCATTAATTTCTTTTATATATCCAGCCTCAGAACTTTTTACTTCTACTATCTCTTTAGCAGTGGGTAATAAATCATAATTATTAACTACTTCAGCATTACCTCCCTGTCCTAATATAAAATCTTTAAATTTATTTAATGCTTTTCCTGAATCAAGTAAGTCTTCTAATACTTTATATCCCTCATCAAAATTTTCAACCTTACTTGCATTTAATAACATATTAGAACCTAATGTCAAACAGAGTTCTCTTAAATCAGAAGGTCCCTTTCCTTTTAAGGTTTCAATAGCTTCTTTAACTTCAAGACTATTTCCAACTGCATAACCTAAAGGTTGATTCATATCTGTAATTACTGCACTGGTAATTCTACCAACCTCTTTACCAATCTCAACCATACTTTGAGCTAAATTTTTAGCCTGGTCATAATTTTTCATGAAAGCACCATTACCAGTTTTTACATCGAGTACTATTCCATCTGCTCCTCCTGCTATTTTTTTACTCATTATACTGCTCGCAATAAGTGGTATAGAATCCACAGTAGCAGTAACATCCCTTAATGAATATAATTTTTTGTCGGCAGGAGTTAAATTGCCTGTCTGGCCTACCACAGCGATTCCTTTATCATTAACTGTTTTAATAAATTCTTCTCTCGATAAATTAACATTAAATCCTGGAATAGATTCTAATTTATCAATTGTACCACCTGTATGTCCCAAACCTCTTCCTGACATTTTGGCTACCGGAAGACCTGCAGCAGCAACTAAAGGAGCTAACACTAATGTTGTAGTATCGCCAACTCCTCCAGTACTATGTTTATCTACTTTAAAACCTTTTATATCGCTCAAATCAATCATATCCCCGGATTTAGCCATTGCTGTTGTTAAATGGGCTGTTTCTAAAGAAGTCATCCCCTGAAAGAAAACAGCCATTGCCCAGGCCGATAATTGATAATCAGGTATATCTTCTTTTGTATATCCTTCAATTAGATAATCAATTTCTTTTTTAGTATGCTCTTTACCTTCTCTTTTATTAAAAATAATATCATAAGGTCTCATAACTGATACCCCTTTTTATAATTTTTATTATTCAATTCTTTTTAAAATTGTTCTTACTAATTTTTTAAATTCAGGTTTTACTTTTTCAGTTATTTCTATTACTTCTTCGTGATTTAATGGTTGAGGAAGAATACCAGCAGCCATATTGGTTATACAGGATATTCCTAATACATCAATATCCATATGATTGGCTACTATTACTTCCGGTACTGTAGACATACCTACAGCATCTGCACCATCTTTCCTCAGTTTCCTAATTTCAGCAGGTGTTTCAAAACTGGGACCTGACATTCCAGCATAAACTCCATTTCTCACTGTTAAGGATTCTTCCCTTGCAGTTTTTTCTGCAATATTTCTTAAATTTTTATCATATGCTTCAGACATATCTGGAAAACGAGGACCAAATTGATTATAATTTTCCCCAATCAATGGATTATCTCCCATTAAATTTAAATGATCGGTAATTATCATAAAATCACCTGGATCAAAATTAAAGTTAATTCCTCCAGCTGCATTTGTAACAATCATTTTATCTATTCCTAACAATTTCATTACTCTAACAGGCATAGTAATTTCCTGCATACTATAACCTTCATAATAATGAAATCTTCCCTGCATAGCTATTACTTCTTTATCTTCCAATTTACCAATAATAAGTTTTCCAGCATGACCTTCTACAGTTGAAACAGGAAAATGTGGTATATCTTTATATTCTATTTCAATTTTGTCTTTTATATCTTCTGCTAATATTCCCAATCCTGAACCTAAAATCAAGCCAATATCAGGTTTTATATCTATTTTATTATCAATATATTTTACAGCTTCCTTAATTTTATCTAACATTTATTAATCCTCCTTGATAATTAAATTTCTAAAACTTTCACCATCAGCAGTTTTTTCTATAGAAAGTAATTCAGCAATAGTTGCAGCTAAATCTGCATAACTATCTCTTATATTAATATCATTATCTTCTTTTATATTATTTCCATATACTAATAAAGGTACATATTCCCTCGTATGATCTGTTCCTTCATAAGTTGGATCACATCCATGATCTGCTGTTATAAATAAAACATCATCATCATTTAAACTATCTAATATTTCTGGTAATCTTTTATCAAACTCTTCTAAAGCCTGGGCATAACCCTTAACATCTCTTCTGTGTCCATAAATCATATCATATTCTACTAAATTTGCAAAAATTAATCCTTGATCATCTTTTTTTGCAAAATCTAAAATGGCATCAATACTATCCATATTAGCTATTGTATGATTAGAAGCAGTTATTCCTCTATTTGCAAAAATATCATCAATTTTTCCTACTGATTGAACTTTCTTTCCCGCTTTTTTGATATTATCTAAAAGTGTATTTTTAGGAGGCTTTAAAGAAAAATCTTTACGCCTTTCTGTACGTTCAAGATTTCCCGGTTCTCCTACAAATGGACGGGCAATAACTCTTCCAACTCCATGTTCTCCAGTTAAAATCTCTCTTGCTTTTTGACACATTTCATAAAGTTCATCTACAGGTATAACCTCTTCATGAGCAGCAATTTGAAAAACACTATCTGCAGAAGTATAGACAATTGGATTAGCAGTTTCCAAATGCTCGTCTATTAGTTCTTCAATAATCACAGTACCTGAAGCAGGTTTATTTCCTAATACTTCTCTGCCAATCTCTTCCTCGAATTCATTAATCACCTCATCAGGAAATCCATCAGGATAAGTTGGAAAAGGTTTTTCAGAAATCAAACCTGCTAATTCCCAATGTCCTGTTGTAGTATCTTTTCCAACCGAAGCTTCAGCCATTTTCCCATAAGAACCCTTAGCTTTTATATTTGAATTCAGACCTTTAATATTTTTTATTTTACCCAATCCTAATTTTTCTAAATTAGGCAAATTTAAACCACCAAGTTCTCTAGCCATATTTCCTAATGTATCAGCTCCAACATCTCCATAATCTTTAGCATCAGGAAGCTCTCCAATTCCAACACTGTCAAGAACAATTATTATAGCTCTATTTATATTCTTCAAATTATTTCCCCTCCCTAAAATTTTATTTACATTTTTATTATAACAAAAATTTAAACAATTTAAATGTTAGACATCTTACAACCAGTTTCTTTATTAATAATATTCAATAAATATAATATAAATCCTTCTTTCAATTCACTATATTATATCATAAATAAAAGCTACTATAAAAGTTACAAAAGCAACCAATTATAATAACTGGTTGCTTTTTAAATAATAATATATTTAGGATTGATAAAAATTAATCAATATTTATACTTCCATTAGTTGATTTAGAAATTAAATTTATACCATTTTCATTCCATTTACTCGATTTTAAAATATAATGTTTCTTTACAAGTCCCTCTTTTTCTTTAATAAAATTCATATCAGCTAAGTTAATGGATATTGAACCAATTTTAATACTGGTATCAATAAAATATTCTGCATTTTCAGGAAAACTTATATTCTGAGTACCATTAGTCGTATTAATCTCAATTTTCGAATTTTCTTTTTCCCTTAAATTTACTGTTATCATCCCATTAACTGTTGATAAATTTAACTTTTTTGCCCACCCATCAAAAAATATCTTACCATTTGTACTTTTTACTTTTCCTTCATTAATTTTAGTTTTAGCTAAATCAATTTTACCATTTTTAGTTTTTAAACGAAAACTACTAAAATTCAATTCTTCAACTCTAACTTTTCCATTTATATTTTCAACATTACCCTGATAAACATAATCAGTAGGTAAAGTTAAAAATATATCTGTATTAATCCGGTGGTCTTTAATATCCTCTATTATTATTTGCAAACTATCATCTGAGCTTTTTAAATTAAATATTTTCTTCTTTATTTTTTCTGCTTCTTCTTTACTTTCAGCAGATATATTAAATTTAATATTTAAACTATATTCATTTTTATCCCAACAACTTAGTTTTATTTTTCCATTTGTATTATCAATATCAATTATTGGACTGTCAGTATTAAAATTAGATTTATAATTTTCTATAAATTCAAATCCTGTACCAAAAAAACTACCAAACATATTCTTTATTTCATCAACAATATTACTACTACTATCAAGTGAATCTTCAATTCCTTTTTTAATATTTTTACTTATTTCTTCTCCATCAATATTATTTTTTATGTTTTCAGTTATATTTTCTGCAAAACTTTTCTTTTCTGATTTATCATCTTCAAAATTATTTTTTTTATATTCTTTTTTTTCATCTTCAGTCTTTTGCTGGTCTATTCCATAAGATTCCTCAAGAGCAGCAATTAATTCATCAGCTTCTTCTTTAGTGATTTTTCCTTCTTTTAACATCTTTTTAACCATTTCCATTTCTTCCAATTATATCACCTCATAATAAGAATATTCTTAATTTTTTATATACGAGACTAGTTACTAGTCTCGTGATTAATAGCTATTCTACTTTAATAATTACATGATCACTACCATCTTTAATATCAACCAGAGTTCCACCTTCTACTTCTGAATCTACAGAATTAATAATTTCGTCAAGATCTACATCCTGATTATTGAGACTTTTTTTAGCATCTTTAGGTAAAAATTTCATAAAAGATTTAGCTAAAATCATTGGTATTGAGATATTTACTTTCTCTTCTCCATTTTCTTCTACAAGAATTTTTATAGATTTAGATTTAGAAGATATTTTCGTTTCAGGTTTTTTATCTCCTTCAAGAGTTTCCAACAAATTATTAGCTTCATCTACATCAATTTTACCCTCTTCCACCATTTTTAAAATTCTCATTCTCTCATCACTCATATCAATTAAATCCCCCTTTAAATTTTCTGAAGTAATTCAACTGCCTCTTTAGAATCTATTTCACCCTTTTCTAAAGAATCTAAGATTTCTTTTCTTTTTTCTGCAGTTACATCATCTGGACTCTCTTCTGCATTATAACCCAAAGCTCCTATAACATCATCAAGCTTATTACGAACTGTTGGATAGGAAATACCCATTTCTCTCTCAACTTCTTTAATATTACCTCTTGATTTAATAAAAACTTCTACAAATTCTAATTGTTCTTTATCCAATCGTAAAAATTTATCTAACTGAAAGTTTCCACTAATTTCTGTCCTACAATGAGGACATTTTAATTTTGTAATTTGTAAATTTTCATTACACACCGGACATTTACCAATAAGATCATGAGCCATAATTTTCACCTCTTTCTATAATATCTGTTATTAAAAGTATATATCATTATTTTAAATATGTCAAGCAATATATTAACTTTTTTAAAAAGTTGATTAATATATTTAATTTTAAGGGGGTTTTTACCCTGCTTTATTACTTCATATTAATAAAAGCAACAAAAATATTTATTTTATTGAATTAAATATTAAATATTTAAATGCTATTCAGAAACCTTACCATAATTACCTCCACCACCAGATTCAATAGATAAATTACCTTTTCTTGCTTTAAGTATTAAATCTGCAATTTTAGGGCCAACAATTGATTTGAGATTTTCATATTTACTATTATGAATAATTTCCATCTCAGTTCCAAATTCATTTAGCAATTTTTTTAAAGTTTTTTTACCTATCCCAGGTAAATTTAATAAAGGAACCTGATATATATATTCAGCTCGGTATGAAGGTGATTTAGATTCCTGTTCCTTAATTATATCTAATACCCGATCTTTTACACCTGTAATTAACTTATCACTTTCACAAACCGGACATTTATCAACTGTTTTGTCTGAAGAAAATATTGTCTCACATTCAGGACAATATGAACGATGGTATTTACCTAAACGGGGATCCATCCCAAAATTTTTAGTAGTTTTTCTTCCTTTTTTTCTTTTTAAGGCAAGTTTAATTTCCTTAAAATTCAAATCTTTAATTTTAAATATATTATATTCTCTGGCAATCTTGGGAATAGAATGAGCATCAGAGTTGCTTAAAAAACTTTTATTTCTCAATTCTGGTAAATAATCAGCCAATTTTGTGTCAGCACTTAAACCCAACTCAATAGCAGGAATTTCATTCCACTGTTTTTCATTAAAAACTTCTTTATAAGTTGAAAAAGCATTTCCATAAAAACTTTTATGAGGAGTAAAGGCATGAGCTGGTATCAAAATTCCAGAACAAACTTTTGTAATTTTAAATATTTCTTTTCCTGTTAAACCTGTAGATTGAGAACTCAAATTAATATTAGTAATATACTGACTCATGATTTCACTAAATTCTTTAAGATTTTTTAAATAAGGAAAATATGCAAGATAATGGACCTGACCTCCATTCTCTTCTCTACTTTCTATTTCAGCACCAGGGATAATTAGCAATTCATCTTTATATAATAATCCCCCTTCATCTAATTCTTTCATAATATTTTTATTTAACATAAACTCAATATCTTTTATAACATCAGGTGAAGCAGAATCTATTATCCCTACTACATCTATCCCCTTTCTTTCTAAAGATTCTTTAGCTATATTAGAAAAATTTAATTTATCAGAAGCAGTTATCTTGACAGCCTGACCAGAGCTAGCTCTTCCAATATGAATATGCAAATCAGCAAAGTATTTATTTAATTTCATCAAAATCATCCTGATTCTGAAGATAGTATAATAAAGCAACAATAGTTTTACCATCAACTATTTTCCCACTATTAATTTTTTCCATTATTTCAGCCGGATCTAACAGAGCATGTTTTATGAATTCTCCTGGATCAAGGGCATCACCAGGATCATACTTTAAATCTTCAGCTAAATACAAATGTAATTTTTCATTTGAATAACCTGGACTTGTATAAAATGAAAATAATTCTTTCACATTTTTTGCTTTATAACCTGTCTCTTCCCATAATTCTCGGGAAGCACATTCTGCAGGTTTTTCACCATTATCAAGTTTACCAGCAGGAATTTCCAGCAACATTTTTTCTACTGCTTTCCGATATTGTTTGACCATCAAAATCTTATCATTTTCATTTTTGGCAAGAATTGCAACCCCACCACTGTGTTCTATAACTTCTCTGTAAGACTTATTTTTGTCAGGTAATAAAACTCTGTCTTTTCGTAATTTTAAAACTGAACCACTATATATATTTTTGCTTTCAATTGTTTTTTCTTCAAAATCTCCCATATTATCTCTCCTCTATCCTAAAAAGTTTTAATGATATTAATTAAGTACTTAATTAATTTTAATAAATTAGATATTTTTATTCTTTCATCGGTGGAATGCACATTCTCCATAGCTGATCCTAAATTTATGGTTGAAAGACCTTTTTTGTTAAAAATATTAGCATCACTACCTCCACCACTACTTGTAAGTTCAAAAGGAAGATTAGTTTTTTTAGCAGCTTTTTTTACTATTTTAATAATATGTTCATTTTTATTAATTTCAAAATTATCATATAATCTTTCAATATCAAATTCTACATTTCCCTTTAGTTGCTCAGTATATTTGTTAAGAACTGATTTCATTTCTTGTGTTTGATTAAACAGTTTTTCTTCATTATGACTTCTAACTTCACCTTCCAGTTCAACTACATCTGGAACAATATTACTTGCAGAACCACCACGAATTACTCCAATATTAGCTGTAGTTTCAAAATCAATTCGTCCTACCTTCATTTTTGAAATGGCATGACTTGCTATTTTAATTGCATTAACACCTTTTTCTGGTTCCATTCCAGCATGAGCAGCTTTACCTTTAATAACTGCATTAAATTTATTCTGTCCAGGAGCCTTATTTATCACTTTGCCAATATTACCATCAGCATCAATTACAATCCCATAATCTGCCTTTTCAATATAAGAGGAATCAAGATTTTTTGCCCCAAGTAGGCCTATTTCTTCAGCAACAGAAAATACAACAATAATATTAGGATAATTAAAATTTTCTCTTTGTAGATTTTTAACTGCTTCAATAATACTGATTACTCCTATCATATCATCTCCACCTAAAACTGTATCTCCTTTACTATAAATGTAGCCATCTTTTATTTTGGTTTTAACTCCTTTACCTGGTTTTACTCGATCCATATGAGCAGATAATAAAATTGTAGGTAGAGAATCATCTCCATCTAATTTAGCTATAATATTGCCAGCATTACCATTTATTTTTTCTCCAGTTTTATCTTCTTCAACTATAAAGCCAAGTTTATTGAGCTCATTTTTTAAGCTGTCAGCCATATTTCGTTCATGTTTTGATACACTATCAATTTCAACTAATTCTATAAATTTATCCACTATCTTATCTTTTTCTAAATTAGCCATTAAATAACCTCCTAAAAATTAAAAGTAGCCTTTCTATTATATTAACACAAAAATCCCTCCCTGAAAAATTCAGGGAAGGATTTTTTGAAAATAATATTTATTTAAGAGAATTTATTTTACTAGCTCATTCCCTTTTTCTAAAGCTTTTTCATTAATAGGAATTAAACCATGTCTTCTCTCAGGTAGAACATTTTTTAGAGATTCTTTTACAATTTCTAAATCAAGAAGTCCGGTTTTCCCAATATAGGCACCTAACATAGCCATATTAGCAGCTTTACTATTACCTAAATCATTAGCAATTTCATTAGCTGGAACTTTTACAACTTCTACATCATCTCTTTCTACTTCTTTATCAATAAGAGATGAGTTAACGAAAATAGTTCCACCAGACTTTACCTGAGGAGAAAATTTATCTAAAGAAGGTAAATTCATTACTATTATTGAATTTGGATTGGAAGAAAGAGGGGATGGTATTTTTTTATCAGATACAATAACTGTACAATTAGCAGTTCCACCTCTCATTTCTGGACCATATGAAGGCATCCAGGAAACTTCTTTACCTCTTTTCATACCAGCATAAGAAAGCAATTTACCTATTGACATTACTCCCTGGCCACCAAAACCAGCCATAATTATTTCTTCTTTCATCTTATTCACCCTCCTCTGGAGACTTAATTTCACCTAGAGGATAAACAGGGATCATATTTTCATCAAGCCATTCT
>Ga0207414_1000072_pt1 | contig 47651 bp, 38 predicted proteins | sample PonA231FremontCA_2_FD_187269 | JGI IMG/M metagenome (GOLD analysis project Ga0207414, IMG submission 187269) | Marine sediment microbial community from Fremont, CA, USA - Pond A23 Sediment 1 (SPAdes) | ecosystem: Environmental > Aquatic > Marine > Unclassified | place: USA: Fremont, California...
TGCAATACACTAGTTATAACTCTTTGATTTTTCTTAAAACTTTAAAACCCTAAAACTCTAAAACTGCCTGCAAAAGACTTTTTGCAGGCGCATCTTGTAGCATAACGTATTGTTCTGATTCAAAAACTTCGGGCAATATTGTCCGAAGGCAAAAGAACATAGGACCACGAGCAATCTCGACTGCGAAGCAGCGAGAACTTCGAATTCTTTAGAATATAAATCTAATATGTTTATATTTAAAAAACTTATTGGGGGAACAGCAAAATTGGCTGCAAACTATCCGAGCAAACATGGTCAGGAGTTTAAAATCGCCATTATTGCGTCCTGGATTATTGCCTCGGCCATTATTCTCTTCCTATTCTTGATTCCGGGTATTTTCTATCACCATGTTTTGATTTCCATAAGTAATTTTCTGCAAGTGCCTCATCAGGAACCATGCCCTTTATGCGGCATGACAGAAGCGTTTATTGCCATATCCAAAGGAAAGTTGGCCCAGGCCAAGGAATTGAATCCCTGGTCAATAAAATTTTATGCTGTTATGCTGATAAATGAGTCCTTGGCAATCCTGGTTTTTATATATATAATCGGAAAATTTACGAAGGCAAAAAATTTATCAAGAAACACAACAGACAAAAGGAAGGTTGAAAATGCAGATAGTTAGCTTGATCTGGGGAATATTGGCGATCATTGGAATGATTGCAGGTTTTTTGCCCTGCCTGGGAGCGCTTAACTGGTTGAACATTCCATTTGCAGCTATTGGTATTATTATCAGTGGTATTGCCCTGGGAACTGCGGGTCACAAGCCAAAAGGCAGCAGTATAGCCGGCTTGGTCTGTTGCGTTGCCGCAATGTTCTTTGGCATATTCAGGCTTGCATTGGGTGGAGGCATAGTTTAAATTTTACAGAGTAAATTAAAATTGAAAATGCATTGCCTGTAATTTCCCATGTAACTTCATTACAAGACTGCTTGTATCTACCCCATTTCAAGAAAGGAGTGGAGCAAATTTGTTCATGGGTTAGCTTGCAAGGAATTGTTCAAATCTGTTTTCACTGCAAATTCAGGGGCTTATGACACGATTAAACAGAAAAATCATGGGGCTAGCCATTGCCCTGGGGTTGACACTCTGGGCCATGGATACTGTATTGGATTACTTCTTTTTTTACCAGGGCAGTTTTTGGCAGCTCTTGTTTTTCCCTCCTCAACACGAACTTTACATTCGTTTTCTGATCCTGGTTTGTTTTGTACTTTTTGGAGTAGTTGTGTCTGCAATCATCCATAAACTGCAAGCTACTGAAAGACTGCTACAGAACAAGGAACAGGATCTCAGGACCACTCTCTACTCCATAGGGGACGCAGTTATATCCACTGATATTGAAGGCAATATCCGGCGGATGAACAATAAAGCCGAAGAACTTACAGGCTGGAGTAACACTGAAGCCTTCAACCGCCCGCTATCTGAAATCTTTGTCATTATTAACGCCTTAACAAGAGAAGATTGCGAAAATCCGGTTCAGAAAGTTATTCAAACCGGCATTATCCAAGGACTGGCAAATCATACAGTACTTATCTCTAAAGACGGCAAAGAATTGCAGATTGCGGACTCCGCCTCTCCAATCAGAGATGCGGGAGGCGCTATCACAGGTGTGGTACTTGTTTTTAGAGATGTGACAGAAAAGTACCTTCAGGAAGAAGCCCTCAAGGAAAGTGAACGTAGATTGAAGACCTTGATGAGTAACCTGCCCGGAATGGCTTACAGATGCTACAACACTCCGGAGTGGCACATGGAATTTGTCAGCGAAGGTTGTTTTGAGCTAACTGGATATTCGGATCAAGAGATGATATCCAGAGTGACTTGGGAGTACGGTGATCTGGTACACCCGGAAGATGCGGATTATGTTTCGGAACGGGTCAAGGAAGCCATTGACCGGGAGGGGTCCTTTCAAATGGAATACCGTATTATTACCAAGAACGGGGAAGGGAAATGGGTCCTGGAGCAAGGGCAGCCAGTTGGTATAGATGCAACCGGAACCGAGATCCTGGAAGGTTTTATTACCGATATTACTGACCTTAAGCTCACCGAACATTCCCTAGAGACCGAACGTGCCTTTCTGTCAGCCTTGATAGACAATCTGGAAGAAGCCATTGTAATCTGCGATCAAGAGGGACGGATCACACGATTAAACGAGTCTGCCAGACGCTTGCACGGCCTGCCTGAAGAGCAAACACCTCCGGAACAATGGTCGGAGCACTACGACCTTTATCAGATGGACGGAATCACACCCCTGGCCATGGAGGAAATCCCGTTGTTCCGCGCCCTGCAGGGAGAACACTTTAGTGATGCAGAGATAGTAGTGGCCCCCAAACACAGCACTCCCGCTACTCTGGCTTGCAGCGGACAGGGACTGATCGGCGAGACCGGAGAAAAGCTCGGTGCAGTGGTGGCCATGTTCGACATTACCGAGCGCAAGCGCATGGAAGAGGCCTTGAGACAGGAAAAATCCACACTGCAGGCAGTAATAGAAGCCCTCCCCGGGCACCTTAATGTAATGGACAAGGATTACAACATCTATATGCTGAATCAAAACAGCTACATGGTTCAATCCCGGTTAATAGAGGACAAAGAAGCAGTTGTTGGAGAAAAATGTTACAGGATTTTTCAAAACAGTTCTTCACCCTGTCCCTGGTGCAAGGTTCCGGAATCCATTAGTTCCGGAGAACCACTCCAATATATAAACGCTGCAGACGACCCTCGAGCAACAATCTTAAACCAAGCAATCCAATTTTCAGTGAACCCGATTAAAGACCAGGAGGGCAATATATCCGGTGTTGTTGAATACGGAGTGGACATAAGTGAAATACAGAATGCGAAAAAGCAGGCAGAAGCAGCCAATCAGGCCAAATCCACATTCCTGGCCAACATGAGCCACGAAATCCGCACCCCTTTCAATGGAATAATGGGCATGCTCCAGCTGTTGCAATCCACTGAACTGGATGATGAACAGGACTACTATGTGAATATGGCTATCAATTCTTCCAAAAGGTTGCAGAGACTTTTAAGCGACATACTTGATCTTTCCAAAATAGAAGCAGAGAAAATGGAGATACTGGAAGAAGTATTCAATCCTTTTGAGCTAACTTACTCCATACAAGATATATTCAGGCAAATAACTGAACAAAACCAAAACAGTCTCAACATCTCTCTGGACCCCAACATCCCGGAAAGTCTGATCGGGGATCAAACCCGCCTCACCCAGATCCTGTTCAACTTGGTGGGAAATGCCTGTAAATATACCCAAAAGGGGGAAGTAGAGGTTCAGGCCTCTCTCATGCCCCAGAACCGGGAAGATACTTCCAGAATCCTATTCAGCGTAGAGGACACAGGAAAGGGGATCCCGGAAGATAAATTGGACAAGATTTTTGAGACCTTTACCCAGGCAGAAGATAATGCGGGTTCACCCTACACCAGAAAATTCGAAGGGGCTGGACTGGGGTTGCCCCTGGTAAAAAAATTAGTTGCCCTTATGGGTGGAAACGCATCAATAATTAGCCAGTATGACAAAGGGACGTCTGTATATGTAGTACTGCCTTTCAAGATTCCCAAGTACCTGCAGGAAGAGTCCATATCCCATCGGGACCAAGAAGGACCTCTCGAAAACAGGAGCTTGAGAACTCTGCTTGTTGACGATGATGACATGGTCCAATTACAGGTCAGGAGTTTATTGGAAAAGCAGGGATATGCAGTGAGCTTAGCCCAAAACGGTGAAGAGGCCATGGAAGCACTTGCGGAAAACGAGTTTGATTGTGTACTGATGGACGTTCGAATGCCGGTATTGGATGGAGTGGAGACTACCAAACGCATTAGAAACTCCAAAACCCAATTAAAGGATATTCCCATAATCGCACTTACTGCTCACGCCATGAGCGGAGACAGGGAAAGATTCCTGCAGGCGGGCATGGATGATTATATTGCCAAGCCGTTGGAACATGAACAATTGATTGAAGTCCTGGAAAGAAATGTCCTTGGAGCAATGCCAAGGAACCAAGCTTAGTAACAGGGAAAAACCGGATCCACGCATGAATGCCATGCTGCACGATTTTGAACTCCTTCAAATGCCATGCCGTTTCCTGCGAGCATCACCTGGTTGCTATGGTTGAGCAGTTTCGTGGATATCTATTTCTGAAATAGAAGATCACACTGCCCCTGCCACAAGGGGAGGACCCCTCCGAACCTCTAGCACTACAGCGAAACTTTAAGCCTTGCCGGGTGGTCCACTTTTGCTCTGAATAGATCCATGTTGTCACACCAGAAGCTTAATATAAAATTCTCGCTGTTGGAGTTAAATTTTTAAAACTTGCTGTTATACTTCCGATCCAGAAAAAAGTTGTCTTGACAAGGTAGTAGTTTTATACATAGCATTTAATTATATCGCCTTTTATTGAACACCACAAAACCAAAAAACGAATCTGGAGAAAGACTCATGCCAAAAAACGAAGCACAGTTCTCGCTGGAGGAAGTAGCTAAGTATGACGGAGCAGAAGGACGGAGTGCATACATAGTTTTCGAAGACACGGTCTATGACGTTACCGCAAGCCCGTTGTGGGCTGAAGGCTCCCACATGAACAAGCACCGGGCCGGAGTCGACCTGACAGATCAGTTGCAATCCGCCCCACACTTCGCGGAAGTGTTCAATCAGCCCAATATCAAGAAAGTCGGTGTATTGAAACCGGATCAACACAGTAGCGAACTGCCCCGGTTCATGCAGGTCCTGTTCAGTTTCTTTCCCATGCTGCGAAGGCATCCCCATCCCATAAGCGTACACTTTCCCACTGCCTACCTGAGCACTGCCCTGCTCTTCCTGATCCTGGACTATTTGTTGGGAAAAACTGCCGGTGTGAATTTTGACATATTCGCATTTGTTTTGCTTATACTGGGGGTACTGTCAGCAGCTGCCAGTGTAGGCACCGGATACTTAACCCTCTGGGTCAATTATCGCCTCAAAAAACCCCAACTGGTCCGCTGGAAAATCAGGCTGGCCCTCACCCTGATTGGGTTAGGCATCCTGGCAATCATCACAAAGGCAACAGGCCTTACCAGCCTGGCTTTTTTCTGCTGGGCCTACAATATACTGATCCTGCTTTTGGCCCTGCTTGTTATGGGGCTGGGCTACCTGGGAGGAATGATGGTCTTCCCGACCAAGCTCCGTTAAAACCTTTTCCCCCAACAATAGAGCCGGAATTAACAATAGTTGTCTTATTTATTTAACACTTCAAGCATAAAGGAGGAAAATCATGGCAAACGACAAAAAAGTATGCGCTCATTGCGGTCATACAAGCGAAGACGAATTTGAAGGAGATATCTGTCCTCAATGCGGACTTACCTATTGGAAGTGTTCCAAATGCGGCTATACCCTGTCTGCTTCCACACCTCCGGAAACCTGCCCCAGCTGCAATCTGAAATGCGAATTCACCAACGTCACCTGTTACACACCGGAATGCGGAGGGCCCGGAAACATAGATCCAAGATTATAAAATATGCAGAGGCAATATGAAATTTACAGGGATCAATCACCTCGCAATGGTTACAGACGATATGGACAAGACCATCAGCTTCTGGAGGGATTTACTGGGAATGCGGCTGGTAGCAAGTCTTGGAAAGCAGGGATTCAGGCACTATTTCTTCCAAACCACCCAGCACGATATGATTGCATTCTTTGAATGGCCGGAAGTGGAAAATATCCGGGAAAAGGACCATGGAGTCCCGGTCAAGGGGCCGTTCTGTTTCGATCATATTTCCTTTGAGGTCGAATCCGACGAGGATCTGTTTGAAATAAAAGACCGGATGGAAGCAGCCGATTTCTGGGTTTCCGAGGTGGTGGATCACGGCTTTATTCATTCAATATACACCTTTGACCCTAATAATATACCCATTGAATTCAGCGCACCAGTAAACGATCTGGATATCCGAAAGAATCCCAAGTTAAAGGATAGACACCCTGTAAAAACCGCACAGGAAGGTCCGGAACCCCACCCGGAAAAATGGCCGGAGGTAACAGAGCCCACCCCTGAAGAAGAAAAATTGGTATTTCCGGGTGAAGGTGCTATATTTCGCGAGTAGAGCGGTAAATCCTTATGGATTCTACAAGATATTAAAGAATTGCAAAAACATAACCCGGAATGCGTGAAGCGGCACCTGTTTATGGCCCGAAGTCCTGTTGGAGCCCGGCCATTGAAAATGACCAAGGGAATTATGCAGGGATGAAAAATCTGAAAGGATCAAGGCGTATACTTTGTTTTCAATTCCTGGATCAATTCGTCCTTTTCCTGCCAAATCCCATGAATCCATTCGTGGACCATGCTTTTGAACTCCGGATCCTGGAAGTAATCCCTGCCAAGCATCTCTTGATGAACAGGTAATACCCTGATGCGAACCACTATTCTGGTAATATTACCCTTTAGTAGTTCCAGGAATCCAACTGGTGGCTCATTGTCCGGATAAAAGATGGTTACATCCAGGACATTGGAAAGATAATCCCCCATACTGGAAAGTACGATTCCCGCACCACCAGCTCTGGGATACAAGAGATTGCGATAAGGGGAATTCTGTTCCTCCTGCTTTACATAATCGAACCTGGTTCCTTCTACAAAATTTAGTACAGAAACAGGGGTATTTTTAAACATTTCACAATACTCCTGTATAGTCTGCATATCCTTGCCTTTCAGTTCCGGATGCTTTTCAAGGTATTTCGTGGAATATCTTTTCATAAAAGGAAAATCCAGGGCCCACCAAGCAGCTCCCAGAACAGGGACCCAGATCAGTTCCTGTTTCAAAAAGAACTTTATAAACGGGATGCGGTGCTTGAAAATATGCTGCAGTACGAATATATCTGCCCAAGACCTATGATTGCTGAGCACCAGATAGGATTTATTGACTGACAACCCCTCCAATCCTTGTACATCCCAAGTTATGCTATGCGATCCCTTCACGATAAAACTATTGCAATGTATCCACCCCAGGGCACAGTATATAAGCAATTTGGAACAAAACTCCCTGATCGCTCTTACCGGAATTATTAATTTGACAAAAAATACAGGGAAGAAGAAACATCCCCAGGCTGCTGTATTCAACATAAACAGCAGCATAATAACTATACAGACCAAATTGGACTTCAAATTGCGCATAATAATCTGTCTCACTTGAAACAAATCCGCACTTGGCGGTTTGGCTTATATATTGACATGCATGACCCGACATACTACTTTTAACATAGTTTCTAAACAGCTACTGTTTTCAATTACAACACCCTGAGAGCTTGAAGCAATTTAAGCTGTAATGCTAATTTTTGTATTATAAATTATCTAAAGACAACTAGCACTACAGCGACACTTAAGCCTAGCAATCAGGGTGTTATATTAGGAAACTGTCGCTGTACTACTAGCCAATTCAGATATATTACGAGAAAGGAGAGTAATATGCAACCCAGATCCTTACGGCTTCTACCCCTGCTTCTAGTACTTTTGCTAACGATTTCTCAAGCCTGTACAGGTGAAAAAAGTTCAGACAAAGAAAGTACAGAGGAAAAAAGTGTAGACAAACTTCCTTTGGATGCCCACATGGAAAAGTCTTACAAAGACGACCTTCCGGGGCTGTTGCAGAAAAAATACATCCGAGTGCTAACCACGATAAACAGGACCAATTTTTATATTCACGACGGTCACTTGGCGGGTCACGAATATTCTCTGCTCAAGGGATATGAAAAATATCTCAACAAGAAGGTGCACAAGAAGGACCTGCAACTTGTCCTGGAATTCATCCCTGTAAACAGGGACGAACTGATCCCAAAACTGAAAAAAGGCTACGGGGACATAGTTGCTGCCGGTCTGAGTATTACTCCGGAAAGGAAAAACAAAGTAAATTTCACCCAGCCCTATCTTACAGGTGTAGATGAAGTGCTAGTTACCGGGCAGGAAAATTTCGATCCGGAAAGTGTTTGGGATCTAAGCGGGAAAAAGTTATTTGTCCGGAGGAGCAGTAGTTACTATCAAAGCCTGCAGGATCTGAACAAAAGACTCCGCAATAATAACAGGAAACCGGTAAAAATAGTCAAGGCACCTGAAACCCTGGAGACTGAGAGCATTCTGGAGATGGTAAACTCAGGTGCCATCAACATCACTGTAGCTGACAGCCACATAGCCAAGGCATGGTCCCGGGTACTAAAAAACATTCAAATCCACGAGCAGGTAAAACTGCGTTCCGGATCACAAATAGCCTGGATGGTGCGCAAAAACAACCCAAAATTGTTGAACAGCCTTAACAATTTTTTGAACACCCACAAAAAAGGCACTTTGCTAGGGAACATTTATTTCAATCGGTATTTCAAGGACGTCAAGAAACTGAAGGACCCTACGGATAAATCCAAATGGAACAAGATGAAAAAATACAAGGGATTGATCAAGAAATACGCTTCCAAGTACGATTTTGACTGGCTGCTCCTACTGGCCTTGGCTTTCCAGGAATCAGGGCTGGACAACTCCAAAAGAAGCCATGCCGGAGCTGTCGGAGTGATGCAAATTCTGCCCTCAACTGCAAAAGACAAAAACATAGGGATCTCCAACATTACCAAACCGGAAAACAATGTCCATGCTGGCACCAAATACCTGGCATTTTTAAGGAATCGCTACTTTAGCGACGAATCCATTGAATACAGGAACAGGGTAAGGTTTACTCTGGCCTCCTACAATGCCGGTCCCAGAAAAATAAGGCTTATCCGGAAAAAGGCGGAAAAAATGGGGCTTAACCCAAACAAATGGTTCAGAAACGTCGAGTTGGCGGCTTTAAAAGTAGTGGGACAGGAAACAGTTCGATACGTGAGCAATATCAATAAATATTACAACCTGTATAAATTCTTGCTAAAGGAAAACTAGTATAGCGTTTCATTAAAAGCTTTGCAACTGCACTATGTCAACATCGGGTTGCCGTCATTCCGGCGAAAGCCGGAATGACATTATTGTAAAAGCGCCAAAGTATGTGTGACAAAGCACTAGTCATACCCTGTCCCGGTAGTTGGATTCCAGGTTCCCGCTTTACGCTTGAAACCAGCTGCAAGAACCCGACCAAGTAATTTTATCTTGACATACCCGGATATCGCAATTAAAAGATTAGGTAAAGCAAACAAATTAAATTTATACCAAGCTTACCGCTATGATTGGGAGTCACAACATGAATGCAACACCACTCACAAAGTTCAAGTCCGGAACCACAGTCAAGATATCCAATCTGACCGGGGGATCCGGGGCACGTTCCAAGCTTTATGCCATGGGACTCATTCCCGGAACCACGGTACATTTGAGCCAGTGCGGAAATGGTCCCTGCAGGATGAAAGTAAGGGATTCGGAACTGGTATTGGGACAGGGACTGGCAGAAAAGATCCTGGCAGTGGAAGAAAATTAGGATTAATTAACATTAATATTTTCCCAGACAGATATGAGCAAGAACAAAGTACGCCAACTAGCAGAATGCAAATGGGAATATCCCAAGTACGGAGACATGCGCGTACCTGTACACTTCTATGCCAACACCGGGATCAAGGAAACCACAGGCCCGGAAGTATTGGAACAGTCCCATAATGTCGCCTGTCTTCCCGGTGTAGTGGGAAGCTCTATCATCATGCCGGACGCACACTGGGGTTACGGTTTCCCCATTGGAGGGGTGGCCGCCTTTGATCCGGAACAGGGCGGTGTAATATCCGTGGGTGGGATTGGCTACGATATCTCCTGCGGAGTCAGGACATTCAAAACCGGTCTCAAGTATAAGAATATCAAATCCGGATTGCACAATCTGGCAGACACCCTGTTCAAGAAAATACCATCGGGCCTGGGCTCCGAAGGAGTAATCTCCCTGACACAGAAAAAATTGGACCAGGTACTGCTTGGCGGGGCAAAATGGGCAGTGGAAAAGGGGTTCGGTGAATACGAGGACCTGGAATACATAGAGGACTTCGGTTGCACTCCGGGCGGGGACCCTCAAAAAGTAAGCAAGAATGCCAAACAAAGGCAAAATAAACAGATGGGCACCCTGGGCTCAGGCAACCATTACCTGGAAATACAATACGTGCAAGAAATCTTTGATCAAGAGACCGCCACCGCTTTTGGCCTGCAGGAACAGGACGTGCTGCTCTCGCTGCACTGCGGTTCCCGGGCACTGGGGCACCAGATAGGCACAGACTATATACAGACCTTGGGCAGGGCTGCACAAAAGTACGGGATTGAGCTGCCTCAGCGCGACCTTGTCTGCGCCCCGATCAATTCCCGGGAGGGACAGGACTTTTTCCAGGCTATGGTATGCGGTATAAATTGCGCCCTGGCAAACAGAGAAATACTGGGACACTTGGCCAGGGAGGCCTTTGCACATGTCTTTCCAGACTGCAAGCTCACCCTGTTGTACGACGTGAGCCACAATACCTGCAAAATAGAAAGGCACTACGTGGATAACAAGGAGAAGGAACTGTACGTGCACAGGAAGGGAGCGACACGGGCCTTCGGACCGCAGAGAAGGGAGTTGCCTTCAAAATATTCCGGAGTGGGCCAACCAGTCTTGATAGGCGGCACCATGGGCACTGAATCCTATATCCTGGCGGGTTGTGATTCCGGTGAAAATCTGGCCTGGTGCTCCGCATGTCACGGCGCGGGGAGGGCAATGAGCCGCAGGCAGGCAACCAAGCGCTGGAAGGGCCAAAGTGTGATACAAAGCTTGGCCCATCAAGGGGTGATTGTAAAGGCAAAAAGCCGCAAGGGTGCAGCCGAGGAAGCACCTGAAGCCTATAAGAACGTCTCCCAGGTGGTGAATGCAACCCATCAGGCAGGACTGGCCAGGAAAGTAGCCAAAACCCGTCCTTTAGCTTGTATCAAGGGGTGAGGTGTTATGTCGCATCTTGTATCCAACCCGGAAGAATACTTCTGCCAATTCGTCTCCACCCGCTCTAATCTGCTGCTGGAACTGGAAAATACTGCAAAACAAGAGGAAATTCCCATCATTGGACCTGTGATGGGGGATCTATTGTATATCCTGGCCAGAGTCAGCCAGGCAAACCGGATACTGGAACTGGGTACCGCGATCGGTTATTCCACCCTGTTTCTGGGGAGTGCGTGCGCGGAGTCCGGGGGATCGGTTACCACGCTGGAATCCAATCCAGGGCTAGCCCAAAGGGCGAGGGAGAATTGCATAAGGGCTGCACTGGACTCGCATATCCAGGTTATAAACCAAGACGCCCTTGAAGCTATGGATCGTATGCCTGGACAGGAATTTGACCTGGCATTTTTGGATATTGACAAAATATACTATGGACAGGTGCTGGACAAGGTAAATCCCCTCTTGCGCAAAGGGGGCATGCTTATTGTGGACAATACCGGATTCAAGGAGGCGGACGGGTTTAATCAAAAGATCAATTCAGATCCGGAATGGATGCAAATACAATTGTACTCCTTCCTTCCCCTGCATTCTCCGCAGTGGGATGGCCTATGCCTGGCCATGCGCAACTGAATCCCTAACCCACTTTACTGCCGGGCTGAACTCCGCTCTTTACTGAAAGCAGGGTCAAACCGGGATCCTGGTGTGCTGACAGGATCATTCCCTCGGATGTAAGCCCCTTTAATGTCACCGGCTTGAGATTGCAAACCACTACTACCTGTGTGTGCTGTATATCGTCCGGGGAATAAGACTCCGCAATCCCGGCAACGATCTGCCGGTATCTCTCTTCCCCCACATCCACATCCAGGCGCAACAGTTTATCTGTTTCCACTACATTTTCCGCATTTACCACGTATCCGATGCGCAGATCCAATTCCTGGAACTGCTTGATATCTATCTGTTTTTTCTGGGAGTTCTTCTCCCGGTTTTCCTTGGCAGCACCCTTTTTCTTTTCCTGCTCCCCTGAATCCTTGGATACAAGCTCCTGCCTGGGAAACAAATTGGACTTTTTGGCAACCCGGGTACCTGCCGCAAGCTGCACAAAATTCTCCGACTCCCGGAGAAGATCGAACTTTTCCGCATTGAAATCCAGTCCCAGTTGCTCGAACATGGTCTCAGCAGCACGCGGCATAACCGGCCAAACCCCCAGGGCGGCCTTTCTCAGGCCTGCAAAGACCAGGGACATGACTGCGGACAACCTTTCCAGATTGCCCTCCTTGTTCAACTGCCAGGGTGCAGTGCTGTCGATATACTTGTTCAGCCCCCGGATGAATTCCCATAGCGCCTCCAGGGCCTGTGCTACTCGAAACTGCTGGTAGTAATCAATATAATCTGAAAAGGACTGCAGTCCCAGATCGATCATTTCCAGGTCCTCTTGTGCCCAGTCCCCGTCATAGGCAGGCACTTCTCCCCGGAAATACTTGTGGAGCATTGCCAGGGCCCGGTTGAACAAGTTACCCAGATCGTTCGCCAAATCCGCGTTGAACCGGTTCACCAGCCCCTGCTCGGAAAAGCTCCCGTCCAATCCTAACTGCATCTCCCGCATCAGGAAGTAGCGAAAAGCGCTGGTCCCGTATTTGCCGCTCATCGCCAGGGGTTCGACTATATTTCCCAGGCTTTTGGACATCTTGGCCTCTTCCACCTTCCAATAACCGTGCACCCGCAGTCCCTTGTACAGATCCAGTCCAGCGGATTTGAGCATGGTAGGCCAGAAAATGGCATGGGGCTTCAGGATATCCTTGGCAACCACGTGATGTGCACTGGGCCAGAACTTGCGGAAATTCTCGTCCTCTGGCCAGCCCAGGGCGGAAATATAGTTCAGCAGGGCATCGAACCAGACATAGGTTACGTAGTCGGAGTCAAACGGGAGTTCAATCCCCCAGGTAAGACGGGTCTTGGGCCTGGATATGCACAAGTCCCCCAGGGATTCCCTTAACATGGCCAATACTTCGTTCTTGAAATTCTCGGGCTGGATAAAATAGGGATCCGAATTGATATGTTCTATCAACCAATCCTGGTATGCGGACATCCGGAAAAAGTAATTCTTCTCCTGTATATATTCCAAGGGTTTTTGGTGATCCGGACACTTGCCATCTTCCAGTTCCCTGTCAGTGTAAAAAGCCTCACACCCGTGGCAGTAGTAACCGCCGTACTCCCCGAAATATATATCACCGTTGTCGTAGACCTGTTGCAGGATCTTTTGAACGCAAGCCTTGTGCTCCGGGTATGTAGTACGTATGAAATAATCGTATTCAATGTCCAGATCCGGCCACAAATCCCGGAATTTCTTGCTCACTTCCTCCACATAGTCTCCGGGATTTACCCCCTTTTCTTCACTCGCCTGCAGAATCTTCTCCCCGTGCTCGTCAGTGCCGGTCAAAAAAAAGGTTTCCTTTCCCATTAAACGCTGGAATCGATTCACCGCATCCGCCAGGATAGTGGTATAGGCATGCCCCAAATGGGGATTAGCATTTACATAATAGATGGGAGTAGTAATATAAAAAGTATCCAAGTTGTCTCCTCCTGCTTGGGTCTAGCTAATGCTTGGACGAAAACTCACCCATATACTTCGTCGCTGTAAGATTTTTGAAATCCTCATGTATTAATATATACACTGCGGTTTCAAAATCTTTTGCTACTGGGCAAGTTTACGTCCAATCACAGTTTTCGTTCAGGACCTAGCTATTTTCCGAATTGAAAACTTACTATTTCCATATCCGGAAATTAGCTAAAACAAGTCAACTAACCGCTTTAGTTGACTTGTTTTTTTAAAGTATCCTCAAATTCTAAAACCGTGAAAGTAAAACGGTAAACACCTGCACGATTTCCATGCCCTAAGCACAGCATTATCAAGGCTCCAAAAAACAAAACTGTTTGCAAAAGATTAGTTCCTGTTTTTGGGCTTCTTGTTATCTGTCTTTTTGCCGGGATTCTTGTTTTTTTGATTGTTGCCCTTGGGTTTGTTGTTTTTGTTATTATTGCCATTTTTGTTGTTGTCAGGGGCCGGAACTACCGAGGGGTCTTCGTCCGCATATTGTTCAAGCTCTTCCAAAGAAGGGCCGGAACTGAAGACATTGGAACGGGATTTGGACCAGAAATCGTAGGTATCGATTTCCTCGGTGCTTTCCAGCAATTCAGCCCATTCCACCAGTGTAACCTCCCTTTCATCCCCTTTGGTATTACCTATGATCAAGGAGTCGTGAAAAAAATTAGCCCGGAGTATTTTCACCTCTCCCACCTGGGTATCGAATTTTTTCCCGATCTTGGGGCAGCGTTGATAGAACTCTGCATAATTCTGTTTCTCGAAGTTCAGGCAACACAAAAGCCTTCCGCATACTCCGGAAATTTTGGAAGGATTCAGGAACAATTGCTGTTCCTTGGCCATCTTTATGGTAACCGGTTCAAACTTGCGCAAGAACTGATGGCAACAACAAACTCTGCCACAATTACCGATTCCACCCAGAATCTGGGCCTCGTGCCTTACTCCGATCTGTCTCAACTCGATCCTGGTACGGTATTTTTCCACCAGGACCTTTACCAAATCCCTGAAATCCACTCTGGAAGGGGCGGTAAAGTAAAATATGAGTTTGCTCTGATCGAAACGCACATCAACATCCACCAGTTTCATTTCCAGTCCGAATTCCTTTATCTTCTCCAGGCACAGCTGAAAGGCATCATTCCCCAATTTCTCGTTTTCCTGCTGTATCCTGTGATCCTCCTCAGTAGCCACTCTGACAATAGGCTTTATTTGGCTCTCTGATAGATCTTGAGGGGGGTCTTCCCTGACCACTTTTACAGTGGCTATTCCCAGGCCCTCGTCAGTGGAAACTACTACATGTTCCCCTTTGTTCAATACATAAGGGCTGGAATCAAAATAATATATCTGTCCCTGTGTCCTGAATTTCACTCCTATATATTTTCCCATATCTCCTCAATTTGGGTTGCCGTCATTAAAATGTTAAAGTTTTCTCGCTACTTCGTAGTCGAGATTGCCAGGGTTTTAGGGTTTTAGGTTTTAAGTGTTAAGTGTAAGAATAAGAATTTTTTTCTCGCTACTTCGTAGTCGAGATTGCCCATGCTACGTTCTGCACGGCAAGGCTTTAAACTTTCGTTATAGTGTTAGCCGCGCCCGGAAAAATCGTACGATGATATCACTTCCTTGAATTTTTGCAGTGCCCGGTCCAGACTGGACGGATCGCTTCCTCCCGCCTGGGCCAGATCCGGACGACCTCCGCCGCTGCCACCTACTTCCAGGGCGACATCCTTTATACACTCCGGAGCGGTAAGTACATTATGCAAGTCCTTGCTCACATGCAGAATCAACATGGCCTTACCCTGGGATTCAGCAGCCAGCAAGATGGCACCGGTTCCGAATTTGGTCCTGAGTTCGTCCATCATATTTCTAAGACCCTTCATACCGGAACTTTCAGGTAAATCCACCTTTTTTGCCAGCACCTTCAGGCCGTTTACTTCCTCTACTTCATCCAGGATATCCTTCTGTCCGGCCTGGGCCTGTTTTGCCTCCAACTGCTCCTTTTCCTTTACTGCCTGTTTTAATTGATCCTGCAATTCCCTTACCCGGTCAAGCAACATATCCGGCTTGGCTTTCAGGGTATCGGACAGGGAACCTATAAGCTCCCTTTTCTCCCTGTAATCATCCTGGGAGTTCCAGCCGGTGGTTGCCTCTATGCGCCTGATGCCGGAAGCCACCCCGGTTTCAGAAAGGACAAAGAACAATCCAGCCTGCCCGGTGGCCCTCAAATGCGTGCCTCCGCAAAGTTCCCTGGACACACCCGGCACCTCCACCACCCTGACCTCGTCTGAATATTTCTCCTCAAACAAACCGATAGCTTCACTGTCTTTTGCCTCTTGATAAGAAAGCACCTTTTTCTCCACTGGCAGATCGGCCAAAAGATGCCTGTTCACTTCGGTTTCTATCTCCCGGAGTTCCGTTTCGCTCAAGGGATTTATATGGGTAAAGTCGAACCTGAGCCGGTCTGGGGTGACCAGTGAACCGGATTGCTTGACGTGCTCTCCGATTGTCTTCCGGAGCGCGGCGTGCAACAGATGCGTACATGTGTGGTTTCTGGCTGTATCCACCCTTTTGCCCTGGTCGACAACAAGGCCAACTTCCTGGTCCTTTTCCAGGCTCCCGGAATCCATCTCCACCTTGTGAACAATCAGTTCCGAGGCCGGCTGCAGGGTATTTACCACCCTGCCCCTTCCGGTGGAAGAATCTATACGCCCGGTATCCCCGACCTGTCCGCCGGATTCTCCGTAAAAAGGGGTCCTTGCAGTTATCACATAGACCTGATCCTGCTCATGGGCTGTTTCCTGGAAATTTCCCTCCAGGTCCATGATCTCTACTATCCTGCTGCTGCTTTCCAGGTGTTCGTAACCAATAAACTCAGTCTTCCAACCCGCTTTGATATAGGAGTCAAACTCCCGGGCCAAATCAACTTCTCCACCACCTGCCCAGGAAGCCTTGGAACGTTCCTTTTGCCTCTGCATGCTTTCCTGGAATCCCTGCTCGTCTACGGCAAAACCCCTTTTCTCCGCCACATCCTTGACTATATCCATCGGGAATCCGTAAGTGTCGTAAAGCTTGAAAACCGATTCCCCAGGAACGGTTTGGATTCCCTTTTTCTCCATTTGCCGCAGGACATCCTCCAGCATTGTCAAACCATTGTCCAGGGTCTTGCTGAAATTCTCCTCTTCCTGCTTGACCACTTTGGTCATGAATTCGTTGGTTTTACTGAGTTCGGGATAGGCCCCGCCCATCTCTCCGACCATCTGTTCTGAGACCTGATACAAAAACGAATCTTCCAGTCCCAAAAACCTGCCAAACCTATAGGCCCTTCTGATCAATCTCCTGAGTACATACCCCCTTCCCTCGTTGGCTGGAAGGATCCCGTCCGCGATCATAAAGGGTATGGCACGGCAATGATCAGCTATGACCCTAAGTGCGGTATCGGTATCCTGATCCATGCCATAGGTTACCTTGGCCTTGTAGGCCATGCTCTGTATCATGCCCTTGAACAGGTCGGTATCGAAATTGGAATATACACCCTGACAGATAGCGGAGATCCTCTCCAGGCCCATTCCGGTATCTATGTTCGGAAAGGGCAAGGGAGTGAGTTGCCCTGACTCGTCTTTATTGTACTGCATAAAGACCAGGTTCCACAGCTCCAGGAACCGATCGCAATCGCAGACCCCGATCTCGCAATTCGGGCCGCAGGCCATGTCACTGCCCTGGTCGATAAGGATTTCGGAGCAGGGGCCGCAAGGGCCGACATCTCCCATGGACCAGTAATTTTCCTTTTCATCCAGCCAGTATATCTTCTCCGAGGGGATCCCTGCCACTTTTTTCCACAAGTCGGCAGCCTCGTCGTCGTCCTTGTAAACCGATACATACAGGCGTTCCTTGGGCAGTTGCAGTTCATTGGTCAAGTATTTCCATGCAAAATTTATTGCCTCTTGCTTGAAGTAATCCCCAAAGGAAAAATTGCCCAACATCTCGAAAAAGGTGTGATGCCTCGCGGTACGGCCCACGTTCTCCAGGTCGTTGTGCTTACCCCCTACGCGCAGGCATTTCTGGGAGGTAGTAGCTCGAGTATAATTGCGTGTTTCCTGCCCCAAAAACACCTTCTTGAAAGGTACCATCCCGGCATTGGTAAACAGGAGGCTGGGATCGTCCTTGGGTACCAATGGGCTGCTGGGAATAATTTGATGATCGTATTTTGCAAAGAAATCCAAAAACGAGCGCCTTATTTCTGCCGCAGAAGTCAAGATTGGCTCCTAGTTATTTAAAGTTGTAAGTTGTATATAGTGCTTGATCGAAAACTCACCCAACTACTTCCTAGTTTACAAAATCTTGAAATCCTCATGTATTAATATACACTGCGGTTTCAAAATTGCCCACTCCTTGTATCTGGGCAAGTTTACGTCCAATCATGGCTTTCGGTCAACCACTATGCAAGGCATCCGGGGAGGGGAATATTATCCCCCATATCAAACAGAGGACTCAATAACCTACGACTCTGGATTGGGTTCTTCTTCCGCTTTATCCTCTGGCACCTTTTCCTTGCTAACCTCGGCTTCTATTTCGGATTGGGGTCTGCTCTTCATCCCCAAATGCTCCAAGAGCTTATTTTCCACATTAGCAGCAATCTCGGGATTTTCCAGGAGGAAAGCCCGGACGTTCTCTTTGCCCTGGCCCAGTCTTTCCGAACCAAAGGCATACCAGGACCCGCTCTTGTCCACAACTCCATAGTGCACTCCCAAATCCAGGAGTTCCCCGAGTTTGGAAACCCCAACTCCGTACAGAATATCGAAATGGGCTTCCCTGAAAGGAGGGGCCACCTTGTTTTTCACCACCTTGACTCTCACCCTGTTACCATATACTTCCTCCTTGTCCTTCAAGGTCTGTATCTTCCTTATATCCAGCCTGACAGAGGAATAGAACTTCAGGGCATTTCCGCCTGTAGTGGTCTCCGGACTTCCGTATCCGGTCATGCCGATCTTCATCCGGATCTGATTAATGAAGATCACCGAGGTGTTGGACCTGTGTATCGATCCGGTCAGCTTGCGCATGGCATGAGACATTAGCCTGGCGTGGCCTCCCACCTGGGTCTCTCCCATATTACCTTCCAGTTCCGCCTGGGGAATCAAGGCAGCCACCGAATCCACAACTATAACATCGATTGCCCCGGAGCGCACCAAGAGATCGCATATCTCCAGGGCCTGTTCCCCGTAATCCGGCTGGGATACCAGGAGCTCCTGTACATTTATCCCGATTCTGGAGGCATAACTGACATCCATGGCGTGTTCAGCATCCACAAATGCCACTGTACCGCCGCTTTTTTGAGCCTCTGCCAGGATCTGTAGGGCAAGGGTGGTCTTCCCGGAAGATTCCTGCCCGTAGATTTCAATAACCCTACCCCTGGGTATTCCACCCACACCCAGGGCAAGGTCCAAACCCACGGAACCGGTGGAAATAGCAGGGACCTCCTGGTGAGCGGAATCTGACAAGAACATGACCGAACCCTGACCGTATTTGCGTTCAATAGTGGTAAGAGCGGTCTGCAAGGCATCCTGTCGCATATCTTCCTGGGATTGCTTCGTTTTTTTTGCCATTTTTCTCTCCAATCTAAAGAGTTCGAAGTTTTAAGTAAAAACCCTTTGGGAATCTTGTAACGCCGTTATTACAAATTCAACACGTTATGTTACAATAGTTCCAGTTCAGCTCAGACAACAAAAAAATAGGTAATTTCAAAAGGGCCTCTTAAAAATTTTTTACTATCAAACTCCATTATACATAAATTATTGTTTAAAATTTTCGCTTCAAGTTTTGGGAAAATCCAACCGAATAAGAATTACCTAGGGTCACAACCTGAGTTGGCGGGTCACAAACCAGATAATTTCGATCTGTCTATAATGCAACTGGTAACTCCTAGTAAATAAATAACAAAGATAATCGCATTGAGCAATATTTTGCTTAACCCAAAAAAAAATCAGGACTTGCATATCTCTAGCTCCCATCCGGAAATTCCTAATTTCCGGATGTAGAAAAAGTGTATTTTCCGGATTAAAAACTTTCCTAGCTCTTGCTCCATCCCTAAGATAGACAAGTATTTTTGATAACAGATAACACGCAACTACACAAGCTTGCGAATTCTTATAACAGCAATTCTAATTTTAAATCTTCCTTTAGTGATAGATATAATGTAAATATTTCTAACACTACAGCAAAACTTTGAAATACAACCATTCTTGTCATTCCGGCCCCAGTATCGGAGTACGGGATCCGGGATGGCAAAGTCGCAATTAAAGTGCTTATTCTTACCGAAAGTTAAAGTGTGAGAATGCACTAGATTAATATAGTTCTCTAAAATCCATTCTGTAAAAAAAAAGAAGCTTAGGCAGGTAAAACACTATTTCGTTCCCCTCCGGAAATTTGTAATTACCGGAGCTGGACATCATAAATCCTTATTCGGAAACTAATGCGTATGTTTTTTATAAGCAGAAAGATTCCGTTCAATTACTTGCAGTAACTGCTGCCTATCCACCGGCTTGGCTAAATAATCGTCCATACCCGAATCCAGGAACTTTTCCCTGTCCCCTCTCATCGCATAGGCTGTCAATGCAATAATGGATATATCCTTGAAGTTTCCCTGAGAACTGCGGATAAGTTTGGTTGCTTCCACACCGTCCAAAACAGGCATCTGGATATCCATTAGAATACAATCAAACACTTTTTCCCTAAGGGCAGCAAGTGCCTGTTCTCCGTCTTCAACCACCTGCACGGAACAGTGCACCTTCTCTAACATTTTTTTTACTGAAAGTTGAGTAACAGGATCGTCATCAACCAACAGTATCTCACATTCATTCATGGGAGTATCAAAATTGTTCGCGCCTTCCGTTTTTTGAGCATATTGCATAGATGCCGGCAAATTGAAAGGAATACTCACATAAACCGTGGTCCCTTCTCCCTCTTGGCTATCTATACACATATTGCCGCCCATAAGCCGAACAAGTCGTTTTACCAGGGCGAGTCCAAGACCTGCGCCTTCAAACTGCCTCGTGTATACTGCCCCGGTTTCATTGGCCTGTGTAAATGAGTCCAGAACACTGTCCAACTTGCTTTCCGGGATGCCTCTACCAGTATCTTCGACTATAAACAGAATCCTGCTCCGCTCCCTGCCAATATCGTACAATCGTCCAGCTTGCAAATTGACCTGCCCCTTGTGTGTATATTTGGTTGCATTGCCCACTATATTGAACAAGATTTGAGTCAAGCGGGTACTGTCCCCGATGAGCCTCTCCGGAACGTCATCTTCCACGGTTATACTCAAAATATTCTGATTTTCCTGGGTTAATTGGGCAAATATGTCCTCTATGGATTGCAAGACCTCGTGGAATACAAACTCTTCCTCCTTGACTTCCATCTTGTTGGCCTCGATCTTGGATAGGTCCAAAACATCCGTCAGGAGCCTGTTTAATCGATTCGTGGAGCCCAAGGCCATCCTTACATACTCTTCCTGCTCTTCATCCAGGGTTGTATCCTGCATGAGCCGCAACATCCCCAAAATTCCATTTATGGGGGTCCTGATCTCGTGACTCATATTGGCCAAAAATTCGGACTTGGCCTCATTTGCCTTTTCAGCCTGGTTCTTGGCAGTTATCAGTTCCTCCTCGAATCGCTTGCGTTCGGTAATATCCCGGGCAATGCTAAGTATACAGGGCTTGCCCTCGTATTCTATCCTGCAGCTTTTTATTTCCTTGGGCAACCTAGTCCCGTCTTTAGCTTCAAAAATGGTTTCAAATTCCAAACTCCCTGTTTGTTCCACAGCTTGAATTCTCTCCCGAACCAGACTTGAAGATGCGTTTACTTCTATGTCCATGGGGGTTAAACCCAATAGCTCCTCACGGGTACATCCCAGAGTTTCACAGGCAGTCTGGTTTAATTCCAGGAAACTGCCCCCCATATCGTGAATAAAAATCCCGTCTATCAAGTTATTGAAAATCTCCCGGAATTTCTTTTCACTCTTTTCAATGGAATCTTGTGCTCGTTTGCGCTCTGTGATGTCCCGCACATTTTCCAGGACATATTCAACCTTGCCCTTTTGGTTGAATATAGGTGCAACACTGATTTCCTTGTAACTTGCATCTATTGGATTCTGATCTTCATACCTCCTGAATTGGCCGTCTTGAAAGGTCTTTAGCGGAGGACAATTTTTACAGGGGGAATCAAGATCCTTAAACACCCTGTAACAATGCGGCCTGTTCTCCCGCTCTTCTTCAGGGACCCATTCATGGTCCTTCCAATTGCTCAAGACTATGTGCAGATCCCTATCCACCACCATGAGCAAACTGTCCACGGAATCCAAGGTTGAAGAGAGTATATCTTTATATTCCTTGTATTCCGCACGCTCGCTTTCCAGTGCTTGTATGCGTTGCTTTGAGTCTTCCAACTCAGCTATTAACTGTTCTTTGGATTTATCGCTGTTCAAGGTCATAATTATTCGTCCTCTTCAAACATTCCCCCTAGGCGGCTTATCTCTGCGGATTCACTTTGGGTGGGATTTCCGGCCAGAATGCCCCCAACATTCTTGAACGGTTTGCCGATGTGCATGCCCTGCCCGTCTATGGTAAACTCCCTGATATTCTTGTCATGCTGCGAACCACGCATCTTGAGTACTGTCAATGCCCTGCGCATCTCCCCATAAATCTCTACATAACGAAGCAGGATAATGGAATCCGTCAAAGTTGATATATGGGCTTCTGTGACTGATTCTCCACCCAAGAGTGTAGGTGCAGTTGAGGTCATTAGGCCCGTGGTTCCCATCTGTTTGAGATAGGAAGTAATTGCCAGCACAAATTCCCGGAAACTCTTTTGGGTGGAGACCCTTTCCAGGGCGGAAAGACTATCTATAGCCACCCTGTGGGGCTTGAAATCATCCATGATTTCACGCATCTTCACCAACCTTTCCTCCAAACCGGACACTTCCGGATATTCACAAACCACTTTCAAATAACCCGCATCCTCCATGGATCTTAAATCCACTCCCCATCCTGCCGCGTTCCTAAAAAACTGTTCCCTGCTTTCCTCGAATGCGAACAACAAACACCGCTCCTCGTTATTTACCCTTCCGGCAATAAATTCGGTAACCATAAGAGTCTTCCCGGTACCAGTGGCTCCGGAAACCAGGACCACCGAATCCCGGTAAAAGCCTCCTCCGCACATTATATCCAGTTCCCTGCTCCCGGAAGCTACCCTGGTATCTGTCGATTTGTATTCCAGATCTATTTCTGACAAGGGAACTATAACAAAACCTTGATCCGGCAGTATGGTAAACGGAAACTCGCCCTTTTGATGTGAAGTCCCCCTGAATTTCAAAATCTCGGCAGTCCTGCGGCGTTTTTCGTCTTCCAGCACGTTCCTCAGAATAATTACATTATCTGCCACGAACTCTTCTACTCCTTCCCTGGAAATTGTGCCGTACTCGTTCATCCTCTCCACGGTCATTATCGAAGTCACTTCCAATCTTCGCAACACAGTGGCCACCCGGAACAATTCATTGCGCACGGTCTTGCTGTCACCAAACCTGGTAAAGACCGCCCCCAAGGAATCCAGGGAAACCCTTGTTGCCCTGGCATTGTTTATGGCTTTTTCCACTCTTGCCAAAAGTGCTCCCATATCATAACTGCCTACAATTAAGGTAGTCTCATCTCCCACCTGTGCAGAAGCATCCACAAACACCCATTTGCCTTCTTCTTCCCATCTCCCTATATCCCAACCCATAGAAATCAAGTTATCCCTTATAGCCTGGGCAGGTTCTTCAAAAGTGACAAACACGCCTGTTTCCCCTTTTTGAAGTATACCTTCGGCCAAAAACTGGGCAGCTAAAATAGTCTTCCCACTGCCTGCCGAACCTGCAACCAATGTGGTCCTGTTCTTGGGCAAGCCTCCCCTACTGATGGCATCCAGACCATATATACCTGTATGCAACTTTTGCAGCACATTTGCTGTCTCCATATTTTCTCCTCCCAAATTTCGAAAACGGATTTGATTTACTACATATTCACTCATGAATCCGAGGTGAAAATCATTCTTTGAAAATGTTGTTTTTCAATTCCATTGCCTGCATTACGGTATTTTTGTCCTCCAAATCGCCAATTATCCTTTTTACAGGAGTCGGAAATCTTCTGATCAGGGTAGGTGTAGCCAATATCCTGGATTCTTCCGCATCTTCGGGCCGCTCCAGCACATCGATAACTGATAGTTCGTAATCGTTCGGAATAGCTTCCTCACATATTTTTTTCAGTTGAGTGACGGCTTGTTGCGAACGCGAACCATTACCAGCAATGTACAGATCGAATTTGTAATTTGCCATATTTTAACTCATGTAATGTATGAAATTTGCCAAACTTTATCCCCGAACACTGAACTAATAATATAAAAATCCCAATTTATAGCATTTTTTTATCAGACCTCCACCTTGACTGTTTGGGCTGGCAAAGTAGGGTCTTTATTCCGCAATTATCCAGACCAAAAATCAATTTAAGGCTCCGGAGCTTAAATCAATTCTTTGGCCTTTGAAAATACTGCTGAATTTTTTGAAAATTCTCAGTCTCCCAAACTTTGATTGTAGTAATAAGCAGCCAAATATCCCATAAGTTCAATAAGCAGCAGCCTGCCTTCGTCTGTATAGGCGCGGATCATTTTTTTGGGTTGTCCCTTTGTCCTTTCTTGTATGGCTTGTATATAGGCCTGAACAACATCCCTGGGCCCCGCTCGCAGAATTCCCAATCTTTCAGCCAACTTCCTCTGTTTGTCCGAAAGATTATGCGAGACCTTGTACACTGTCTGTTCCATGGACTGGTCCAACATCTCTTGCAATTCCTCCACAACCCCCTGAAAAGCCTGGTAATTATTTTGACTCAAGGGAACAACTCCTAGAGATGAGGCCGTGGTTGCAGTGGAAGTTAGATCCGAATATTCCTCCAGGCAACTTATTTCCCTCTTTCTGGCCTGTTCAACCATGGAAGATTCGGTAATATCCAGACCCGTCCCCACGATCATTTCCACCTCGTTATCAGTATCCAGTAAACAAGTGTTGGACCAGGCAACACGGACACTGCCTCCTTGTTTAGTTTTCCAGGAATTCTCAAAACGCATCGGGAACTGACCGCAACTAAGTTTATTAAATACCGCCCTTGTAGCCTCGACTTCTTCCCGGGGTATAATTACATCCCATATCTTTCTGTCCAGGACCTCCTCTGCAGTATAGCCTGTAACTTCCTCGCAGGTGCGATTAAAGCGCTTAATATATCCATTATGGTCCAAAAGCACAATAAGGGCACCCGCATTATCGAAGATAGCCTCGATGAATTCCGCCCTGCGTTTGGCATTGGCCTCACTTTGCCTCAGGGCTTCCTGGTACTTTTCTCGTTCCTCCTCGATCTTTTGGCGTTCTTCCAGGTTATGAATACGATGATATAGTTCTGTCTCGGCCCGAGTTCCTCCCAAAAAATCTTCCGGAGGTACGTAATACATATTATCGTAGCAATTGTTGCGTACTATGGCTATGGGATGGGTAGCCAACACATCCAGAAGTACTTCCGCGTCAAAGCTCCTCATGTCGTATTGGCAAAGTCCAATAGCCTTGTGGCTGGGGAAAAACTGGTTAAGTTTGGCCTCGTATTCCATGAGGCGCTCGGTTCCGGGCAAATCTCGCAGGGCCCAACTCATTTCTCCTGTAACCCGCAGTGCATTGAACCCATTTTCTATGGCCCAGTCTGTCTCACTTTTGAGCATGGAGAGCATCCTGTCCGGATCAAAACTACCGTCCTTGATATAGGTATCCCTGGTATCTGCAATAACAAATTGTCCGGAGGATAAATACTTGGAAGTATCGAGTCCCGCATGCTCCAAATACTCCAGGACAGTCTCGGCTGTGCGCACATCCACTATGTAGAAAACTTTGTCACCCTGCTCCAACCCTGAAATTATAAAAGGAGTGAGGATCTCCCGATGCTCTTCTTCAGTCATGTACATGCAACACAGATGATCACCTCGAGACAAATTTTCAATTGAATTCAGTACTTGCAATGGCTATCTCCTGGGCCTGCTTTTGGGAGTAAATCAACTGACTATGGCAACTGTGTTATTACAGCAAATCTTTAGGAATTACAGTTCACTGCTCAAGATTTGAAAATTCAGTTCATGAAACCAAACTGAAAGCATTATATCATGGGCCGAGTTGGCCTTAAGAAACCAATAAACCAAACTAAAGAGTGCGAAGTTCTATGTTCTTGTGCCTTCGGACAAGATTGCCCGAAGTCTTAAAGTCAAAACAATATGTTATGCCTTAAAAAGTCAAGAGCATTGGAAAACTCATAATTTCAGAGTGTTATATCATTTTTTTACTCTCGAGAACCATGGATTATAGGTAGTATAATTGAGTTCATCTCTTTTGACCATACCGAGTCATAATAAGTATTTTATCATACGATATACAAAATGCAAGGATTAATGCCGCATTTTTGGGCAGGTTTGATCACAAAGAGTATTATTGCAATTTGCTAACTCCCTTGCCATCTGGGAGCAGGTAATTTACATTCCGGTTTATGGAATACAAATTCGACTGCTTGGCACTATTTTCCGGTGGACTGGACAGCATATTGGCCTGCAAGCTTATGCAGGCACAGGGAATAAACGTGCTCGGCCTGCACTTCACCAGCCCTTTTTTCGGACATGCTGACAAAATCCTGCATTGGCAAGAAGTATATCAACTACCCCTGTTGCCTGTGGATATCAGTCAAGACTACATAGACCTATTTATGCGCGGGCCGGATTGGGGGATAGGAAAATATCTCAATCCCTGCGTGGACTGTAAAATTCTCATGCTGAAAAAAACCAAAAACAAGCTCGCAGAATTCGGGGCCAATTGGATAGTAAGCGGAGAAGTACTTGGACAGAGGCCAATGTCCCAACGCAGGGACACCCTGAATCTTATCCCCAAGGAAGCTGGAGTAAAGGATGTATTGTTAAGACCGCTTTGCGCTAAGCTAATGCCGCCTACTCCCATGGAAAATTCCGGGCTGGTAAACAGGGAAGGTCTGCTGGATCTGGCAGGACGCAGCCGCAAAAGGCAACTGGAACTCGCAGACAAATTTGATATCCAGGAAATTCCCACTCCAGGGGGCGGTTGTCTTTTGACAGATCCCCAAACTTCCAAACGCTTTTTCTACGTTTTAAGGCATCTACAGGCTCCGGGAAAGAACGATTTTGAACTTAGCAAAATAGGCAGACAGTTCTGGTACAATAGCCATTGGCTGGTAATCGGCAGGAACAGTCAAGACAATACCCATCTTCTGGAATTGGTTCAGCCCTGGGACCTGGTTTTCAAACCCGCCCATATCCCCGGACCAATTGCCATTGGCAGGCAACTGATGCATACATGGAACAACGATATAATAGAAAAAGCTGCAAGATTCATATTAAAGTTCACTCCCAAGGCCAAAAAGGAAAAGGAACCGGTCAGCTTTTTGATCGGAAACCAGGATGGAAACACTGAAATAAGCATATCTCCGGATTCGGAAGTCCCGGATATATGGGAAGAACCTTCTGAAGACACCTTTCAAGGCGAAAAGAAGCACTTCTGGAACCAGCAGCCTCGAGAAGAGGATTTATAGATGACGATTCCCGGGATTTCACCTGGAATCAGGTCCTCTCATCCCCTGCCGGGCACAACCAAGCTCGAGCAATGGACAATCTTGCCAACGAAACTTCTGTTGCGAGGGCAAGCTGTTAATAGTTGAATAGCAGACTTTAGGCCCTTATTCCTAAATAACCACTTGGAAATCTCGACCAGGAAGCGGCGAGATCCACATAATCACGTAACCAAGTCAAATCCGTAAAATCAAGATCCTTGATCCAGGGTCAAAAAAAAGCCCGGTATGAAAACCGGGCTTTTTTACTTATGAACGTGATATCAAATTAATTGGATGAAGCTGCCGCCTCTCTTGCTGCATTCAACCATTTATCCCATTGTTTCTGGTTATCCTTGATCCAGTTTTTGGCGTGTCTTTCTATATCCTCCTGGCTGTCCTCGCCGTCCTGCATTTTGGCGTTCTGGGCATTGATTTCCTTCAAGGGAACCTTGACCATGGACATGAATTTTTCTGCTGCCGGATTGTTCTTCAAGAATTGCTTGTTTCCAACGGTACTAATATCGTTGGCAACAAAGCCGAACTTGATGGGGCTAGACACAGCACCCTTGATGTCTTCCGCAACCATGGCATCATCAAGTCCTTCCTGGGCGGGAGTGGGCTTGATTTCGGGAACGTTTATCCATACCACATCCTCGCCAGGCACCAACTTTTGAATAGTCCAGTTCGGTGTCCAGGTATAGAAGAAAACAGGCTTGCCTTCCTTGTACCTGGAAATAGCGTCTGCCATGCTGGCGGAATAGTTGGCCTTGATCGGGTTGATGAAATTCTTCATCCCGTAGTATTCATCCTTCATGTGATGGGAGATAACCTTTTCACAACCCCATCCCGGAGGACAGGCAACCAGATCTGCCTTGCCGTCGCCATTGGCATCGAATGCCTCCTGGACTTCGTCCCGCTTAAAGTCGTTAATGGAAGTAATGTCGTATTTCTCTGCGTGTTCCTTGGAAACCAGGTATCCCTGGATAGCGCCGTTGTCCACGATGTTACCCACTATCCTGGCCTTTTTGTTGAAATCATCCGGAAGTTGCTCATTGTGAAGCGGAAACCAGCCATTGGCCCACATATCAACCTCGCCTGTAACTACGGATTGATAGAACATGGGAACAGACAATTTCTTGGGATCTTTTACTTCATAACCCAACTGTTCCATTCCCTGACTAACCAAAGCCTCCAGGAAAAATCCGGAAGTCCAGGTTGCCCTTGCCGGCTGTACCGTCACACCTTTACCAGGTTTTTTCATTGACGTCTCTTCGCTTTCTCCGGATTTTTGATCTGAACAAGAAATCATTCCAAAGCACAACAGACACAATGACACCACCGCCATTATTGAAACCAATGTCTTTTTACTGAACATAAACCTCCTCCTTGAATTTTAAACAGTTAAAAATTAATTATTATAAATTCCCCTAACTACCGATATAACAACAACTGTTTGATTGCGTGCATTATCTACAGGATATATAGAATCAGCATGCAAATCCTGTAAGCACAATCATCTTGTATTACTTACATATTGTCAAGGAAAGCTTTTTGCAGATTCTTCCGCCCAATATTGCAAATATCAGCAATTGTTTCTATCTTGTCAACTATTTTGATAGATTTAGCATAGATACTGGGTTTCAATCAAGCTATTGATATATTTCAAATTACAAATTTCACTCCTTGGCAAATACTCACGAACTTTCCTGATATCCTTGAGAAAAGGAATCCTAATAATTATCTGCATGCTTGAAATTTGATTATTTTTAGCAAATTAGTTTCGACTTGACAACTTTTTATTCAAATCAAACAAAATTATATTAAAAAACATTGTTATTTCAAGATGTTAATAATAATGCAAACAAATCTTATTCTCAAGCAATCCTTTTTTCAAATCAAAATCCACTACTTGCTTTAGTAGGACAGGGATAAATACTTAATGATTTATAAAAAACCGTGCAATCTTGCAATCAACCTTCGCATCTTTCATATTAAGCAAAAAACATCAGCCTTTTGTGCAAAATCACTATTGACAACTACTTGAATAATAGCTTAACTAGAAATTGTGAATAAAATAATCCCTAAATATGTATTCATTAAATTCTCTTGGTTGGAAAACATACTGAAAAAAAATAGAAATTGCTTGACACCCAACTAGAACAAAAAATACAAAAAAACAGTTAGTTTGACAGGTTGCTTAATAATATATTCAAATATTGTTAATTCTTAAGGGGTAATGGTAAACCAGTTTTTAACACAAAAATTGAAGAAGGAGAGGAAGGTTATGAAACGTTTATTGACTTTAATGGTGATTTGCTGCTTTTTAGTGGCAACCGCGGGAATCAGTTTTGCTTCCGAGTTTAGTAGTTACGGGTATTTTAGGACAACTGTACAGTTTCAAAACAACCAGGATTTCAACGATGATGCATCAGACGATTCTTTCGCTGCGGAACAACGCGTACGGCAGTACTTTGAGTACAAAAGCAGCGAGAATCTAAAAGCAGTTGTAGGCCTTGAATTCGATTCCATTTGGGGAGATAATTATAAGGATGCATCTCATTATGGGCTGCACGGAGACCAAGGTGATGATGGTAACGGAGATTTATCATTAAAACATGCCTATCTGGATTTTAATTTGCCCAATAAAGATATAAACTTTAAAATCGGTGGCCAGTACATGGCCCTTCCCGGGATCTCTTATACCAGTCCAGTACTCGGAATTGACGCTCCTGGGATAAAAATGAGCACCCAGATAAACCAAAACATGGATATCAACCTTGGCTGGGTAAGGGGAATAGATACAGGAGATAGTAATGGAGAATCCGACATGTTATTTTTAACCGCCCCCTACAGCAAGGATAAAATGTCGGTTACCCCTTGGGCCGCTTATGCATATGCAGGCAAGGAGGCAATGACAAGCAACAGTTCCTATCCTACTTTTGGTTACAAAATGTCTGATTATGCCCAAGGAGCTCAGGGGTTTGAAGTAACTGGCATGGGAACATTATCTGATGATTCCTACGAGGATGCGGTTGATGCTTATTGGCTGGGCTTTCATACCAAGGTAGATTCAATTAAAGATATGTCACTTCAAGCCGAGGCTTCCTACGGCAGTGTACAGGCCGAAAAAGATGCTAACGAGAGAAGCGGATTCTGGTTCCGCGGCTTGGCAGACTATACAGGTATGGATAACGTGACCCCATCCTTGTTTGGATTCTATTCCTCAGGTGAAGATGACGATATATCCGACGGATCGGAAACCTTCCCCTATTATGCCAACGACGGTTATACCACCACTGAAACCGGATATGTAGCAGGTTTTGGTAGCAACACAAACTTGGGGACCTTTGACTACGCATTAATGCAGTACGTACCTCACGCTATGTGGCAAGTCGGCTTGGCTGCAAAAGACTTCAGCTTCATGGAAAAAGTCAGCCACACTTTTGCAGTATCATATATGAGAGGTACCAATGACAAGAATATAGGCGATGATCTTGATATGGATAAATTCGATGATTATGACTCTGTTCAAGAATGGAGAAAAGGAGAATTTAGTGGTGAAATGACCACAGAAGACTCCGCCTTCGAAATTGATTTCAACACCACCTATTCCATTTACGAGAATCTTGATGCATTGTTGGAAGTCGGTTATGCACAGATGGACATGGACTCGAGCGTTTGGGGCAGTGACTATTTGGATGACCCGGCATACAAATGCGTAACCGGGATCAAATACAGCTACTAAACTCGATCTACTTTGCTTAACGCATTACAAACCCGGGGAAAACCCTCCCCGGGTTTTTTATTTTTTTTATCCCTACAAAATTTTACAATCAACTCCTTGCAAAATCACCCATTATAATTTATTTTCTGAGTACATTGTTTTTCGTGAATAAAACTGTATATCCCAACTAGAGAGGTGAAAGGCATGGCAGATCAGGAATCCAGCCAGAACATGCTACAACTGGTTTCGTTCAAACTCAAACAGGAGGAGTTCGGGGTCAACATCCTGCAGGTACAGGAAATCATACGCATGCAGGAGATAACCAATGTACCCAACGCACCCGGTTTTGTGGAAGGTGTGATCAACCTCAGGGGACGGGTGATTCCGATTGTGGATTTACGCAAGAGATTCGGAATGGAGACCAAGGAACAAAGCAATGCAACCAGAATCATCGTGGTTATGATCGGGGAAGTACAGGTTGGGCTTATCGTGGACGAAGTTTCCGAAGTTTTGAGGATATCCGAGGACACCGTCGAACCCCCTCCCCCCATAGTAGCAGGCATAGAATCCGACTATATCAAAGGAGTGGGCAAGCTGGAAGACCGCCTGCTTATCCTGCTCGACCTGAACAAGATACTTAGCATGGAGGAAAAACAGTCCCTGCAGAACGTGTAATCCGGAAAAATTCACAGGGAAAATCGGACAAGCTCCTAATAACTACAACGACAGTACCTTTTTATATCCGTCATTCCTGCGAAAGCAGGAATCTAGACAAAGAACTGGATTCCGGCTCAAGACCGGAATGACATGAAAGGTTAATCTTCAAAGTTTCGCTGTAGTGCAATATTTTTTAATAATTTGCAATTTATTACTTGACAAAACATTTGCTTTTAGGATAAAAAATTGCTTATGGAATTTCAACTCGGACTCAGCTACACCTATAACAGCAATCTTTGCTGGAACTACTTTTATTTTTGGTTTTATTACAACGGCGTAGTCTGTGGTCCGGGTGGGCATCATTAAACAATCACATTACAAATAGAACCCTAAGGGCCGCAGGCTAGAAAGCCGGCGGCCCTTTTTTTTGTTTGGCCGCCGCTCCTAACTGCTGCCCTCAAAACCAGACAGAGGAGGTATGTATGCATTTGGGAAAATCCATTCGAATGGAGCGGATCATCAACAGGGACACGGGCAGGACCATAATTGTACCAGTGGACCACGGGGTTACCGTGGGACCTATCTACGGACTGGTGGATTTAAAGGGAGCAGTTAACGACATAACCGAAGGAGGTGCCAACGCGGTCCTTATGCACAAGGGACTGGTTCGATGCGGGCACAGGGAATCCGGCCGGGATATCGGGCTGGTTATCCATCTCTCCGCCAGCACCAAGCACTCCCCTTACCCTAATGCCAAAACCCTGGTGGGAAGCGTGGAAGACGGTATTAAATTGGGAGCAGATGCGGTTTCAGTACATGTAAACATTGGAGATGAACAAGAGGGCCGGATGTTCCAGGACCTGGGGGAAGTGACCAGCCTGGCCAATGAATGGGGAATGCCGGTCATTGCAATGGTTTATGGCAGGAGCCCCAATATTCCGGATGGATACGATCCGGAAATAGTTTCCCATTGCGCCCGGGTGGGTGAAGAACTGGGAGCAGACATTGTAAAGGTTAATTACACCGGGGACATGGACAGCTTTCACAAAGTGGTGGAAGCCTGCTGTATTCCGGTGGTAATAGCCGGGGGACCCAAACTGGACAATGACAGGGACCTTATCCAGATGGTGCACGATTCGGTTCAAGCAGGCGGAGCCGGACTTTCCATAGGCAGGAACGTCTTCCAGGCTGACAACAGGATGAGACTGGTACAGGCACTGAACAAGGTGGTGCACGAAGATGCCACCGTCGAGGATGCGATGAACATGTTGGGTTAGCAAGGAATAGTTTTAGAGTTTTAGGGTGTTCTCGCTACTTCGTAGTCGAGATTGCCCATGCTTGGTTATGTCCGTCAGGGCATGAAAGTTAACATGAAAAAAGTTTTATGTTTTAGAGTTTTAAGGTTTTAAGGTGTAGAATAAGACTTTTCATCATTCGTTATGTCCGTCAGGGCATGAAAGTTAACATGTAAAATCTTGAATGGTTAGGTTTTAAATTTAAGAGAAGAACTTTATCATCGTTGGTTGTGGGCCGATTAAGCGTCCCATGGCAATTAACTGCAAAGACTTCTCTAAATAAAGGAATGTGCTCATGAGGCAGAAAATATATCTCAAGCTTCCGGAATTTGACAAAAAGTTGATAACCTTTGCCCTGGAATCCGGGGTGGACGGCTTTATCACAGATCCAGACAATAAAGAGGCAATTCAACAACTAAGCAGGACAAACGTCCTTACTACCCAAGACTTGCAGGAATTCTCCCTTAGTTCCAAGGAAGTCGAGGAGCAAGCCGCATCCGGGCTACAGGCGGACAAGACCGTACTATTGAAACAGGGATGGGAAATCATTCCTGTTGAGAACCTCCTCGCAGAGGGCAAAGGGAAACTGGCACTGGAGGTCTCCTCCCTGCAGGAAGCCCGCCTGGCAGCCGGAATTCTGGAAAAAGGGGCGGATTACATTGTCGTTCTCCCGGATGGAACTTCTGAGCTTCGATCCATTGTTAGTGAACTGAAAATGAGCGAAGGCCAATTTGAATTGGAAAGTGCGAAAATCACCCAAATCAACCCAGTAGGGCTGGGACACAGGGTATGTGTGGACACCTGCTCCATACTGGGAGTGGGACAAGGGATCTTGACCGGCAACTCCGGAAATTTCAACTTCCTGGTGCATGCCGAGACCCAGGAAAATCCCTATGTAGCCTCCAGGCCTTTCCGGATAAATGCCGGGGCAGTCCACGCCTATGTCCAGAAACCCGGAGACCAGACCTCCTATCTGGAAGAGCTAAGGGCAGGGGACGAAGTTTTGGTCGTCGACTCCCAGGGACAAACCTCCCTGTCCACGGTGGGCAGGGTGAAAATTGAAGTCAGGCCCCTGCTCCTTATTACAGCCCAAACCAAGAACAGCAGCGGGAACGTGTTTTTGCAGAATGCTGAAACCATAAGACTGGTAAGGCCGGACGGATCGCCAGTCAGTGTGGTTTCCCTGCAAGTGGGCGACGAAGTGCTCTGCCACACTGACCAGGCAGGTAGGCACTTTGGTATGCGTATCCAGGAAAATATAGAGGAAAAATAAATGAGCAGACAGCCCAATGACAACAATAAATCCGGAGAAATGGATCAGGAACTGCTGAAGATCCGGGAAGATATCAGCGGGGTGGACCAAAAGCTGCTGGAATTGCTCAACCAAAGGGCAAAACTCAGCCTGAGGGTGGGTGAGATCAAGTCCGAGTCCTCTGAAAGCGTTTTCAAGCCCTTTCGGGAAAAGGATGTCCTGAACTCGCTCTTGGAGAAAAATCCCGGCCCCATCCCCAATGATCACCTGCAGGCAATTTACAGGGAAATCCTCTCCTCTTCCAGGTCATTGCAAAAACCGCAAAAAGTGGTTTACCTGGGTCCGGAAGGTACATTTTCCTATTTCGCAGGACTTCATTACCTGGGAAACGCGGCAGAATTCCAACCCAGGACTGACCTGGAGGATATCTTCCAGGCTGTCAGGAAGGAGGAAGCAGACCTGGGTATCATTCCGCTGGAGAATTCCTTGCAGGGAACAGTGGGGCAGAGTCTGGACCTGTTCCTGAAATTCGACGTGCATATCCAGGCGGAAGTATTCTGCAGGATTACCCACAGCCTGTTGTCCACTACAAACAGATTGGAGGACATCCAAGTGGTGTATTCCCATCCCCAGGCCCTGCAACAGTGTACCAGCTGGTTAAGGGCCAACCTCCCCAATGCCGGGATAGTACCGGTGGAAAGCACGGCAGCTGCCGCAAACAGGCTGCAAAACGGGGAAAACGAAGCCGCCATTGCACACCCCGCCCTGGGGGAAAATCTGGGATTATCGGTGCTGCAGCAGGGCATAGAGGATTTGCCCGAAAACTGGACCAGGTTCTTGATCATAGGTCCCACTCCCCCGCCTCCGGGGAACAGGGACAAGACTTCCCTGGTTTTCACTTTGCCGGACAAGCCTGGATCCCTGGCCAATGTACTCAATCCCCTGGCCAGGGAGGGAGTGAACATGAAAAAACTGGAGTCCAGGCCACTCAGGAGCGAAAAATGGAAGTACGTGTTTTTTACCGACGTGGAATGCGACCTGAGCCGAGAAGAATACGCACAATTGATGCAAAGCCTTTCAGACACCTGTCATACGTTGCGCATTCTGGGCAGCTATCCCAATGGTCCTTATTTGGATGTGACCAAGATTTAGTTATTAGTTATCTGTAACTTGCTATTTGGAAATGATATATTATGCAAATTAATTTTGTTCCAAATAACAGTTAATTCTTCAAAATTGGAAAAATTAGCAATTATGTATTTAAATTACGGTTTATTTAAATACAAAAATCTTGGCCCTATTAACACTTGCAAAAGTTTTTAAGCTTGTGAGATAACTTGGATCTATTTATGAATACTACAACTATCACAGCTCCACCGAGCAAATCGGTTTCCCACCGGGCGGCAATAGCAGCCGCCCTGAGCCGGGGAGAGTCTCGTCTGTTCAACATGCTGGACAGCGATGATATAAACAGGACCCTGGATTGCCTGCAAAGCCTGGGAACAGTGATTAAAGGGGATAACAAGCAGGGACTGACTGTACAAGGGGGCTTTGAATCCGGCGGGAAGACAGTGGATTTGAACGTTGGCGAATCCGGTACAACCTGCAGGCTCCTCACTCCAGTGGCAGCACTTGCCGGGAGGCCTTGCCGCATTCACGGAGAGGGGCGGATGCACGAGCGCCCCATGGGAGAACTGGCAAATGTACTGCAAACTCAGGGGGCTGAAATAGAGTGGTTGCAAAACGAGGGTTATCCACCCTTTATTATAAATTCCCGTGGATTACCCGGTGGTGAGATGCAAATAAGCCTGGAGGAAAGCAGCCAATTCTTGTCCGGGCTTTTGCTGGCCTCGCCCTTTGCCGGAAAACAGTGCAGCATCCATGTCCGCGGGGAGAAAGTCGTTTCCTGGCCCTACGTGGCCCTGACTCTGCAGGTAATGCAACAGTTCGGGGCATACGCAAAAACCCAGGTCTTGCAAGGAAATTCCTGGCAGGACGTGGACCGGGATGCCAGGCCGGAAATAACACCGGGCAAGGTCCGCTTCATTGTTGATCCCGGCGGATATACAGCCCGCGACTACACAGTAGAGGGAGACTGGAGCAACGCTTCCTATTTCCTGGCAGCCGGAATCCTGCTGCAAAGCGGCCTGGAACTGCAAAACCTGCTTGCGGATTCCATTCAGGGAGACAGGGCCATTTTGGAGATCTTGAGCGAAATGGGAGCCGATCTCAGAAGCGAGTCAGATTCCATCATTGTTAAACCCGGAAGGATTTTCGGTGCGGATCTGGACATGGGAGTTTGTCCTGACCTGGTTCCCACCGTGGCTGTAATGGCCAGCATGGCGGAAACTCCCAGCAGGATAAGAAATGTCCAGCACCTGCGCCTCAAGGAGAGCGACAGGCTGAGCGCCCTGGCTTCTGAAATATCCAAGACAGGTTGCGAAATCAATGTAACTCCGGATGGATTGCAAATACAACCCAGCCCCTTCAAAAAGGGGAATGAGATCCATTTTAAGACCTACGGCGACCACAGGATAGCCATGAGCCTGTCTCTTTACGAATTGATCGGAATTAAAGTGAACCTGGATCAACCGGATTGCGTACAAAAGTCCTTCCCGGACTTCTGGGAGAAATGGAAACAGATAATGTAATGAGCTTAAAGCTGAAAGCTGAGAGAGCTAAAAGCAAGAAAAAAGAACGAGGAACGAAGAACCAAACAACGAGGAACGAGGAAACGAATCCCAAATGCAAATCGACAAGATCTCAATAATAGGCGGGCTAGGTGCCATGGGGCAATTTTTCAAGTCCAGATTAGAACAACAGGGAATCGGGGTCGAGATACTTGAAAATCCCTTAACCCGGGAAAATATCCAGGATACTATTCCCGGTAGCGACGTTGTACTCTTGGCCACACCTACCCATGCCTGTGAAGAAGTACTGCAAAAGATTGCTGAATATCTCGATTCCTCCACAATCCTGACAGATATCTGCTCGGTGAAGATGCGGCCCCTAAAGCTCATGCTGCAGATGCACTCCGGACCAGTGGTGGGTACTCATCCCTTGTTCGGTCCTAACCCGGAAAACGAGGAAATTTTGAAGACCGCCATAGTACCGGGGAGGGACGAAAGCGCAAATAACAGCGTTTTTTACCTGATGGAAACCATCGGACTCACTCCTTTCAGCACCACGGCAGAGGAACACGACCGGTCACTTGCCTTTATTCAGGGACTGAATTTCGTGAGTACAGTCTCTTATCTGGCCGCCATACCATCGGAAAGCAGTATAAAGGAATTTCTGACACCCTCTTTCCGCAGACGCCTGGAAGCGTCCCAGAAAATGTTAACCCAGGACTGGGAAATGTTTGAAAATATTTTCGAAGCCAATCCTTACAGCCAGGAAGCAGTCCGGCAACTAAGGTCCTATCTAAACCTCGCATCCGCGGGTGAGTTGGATTTACTGCGGGACAAGGCCAGCTGGTGGTGGGACGAAGAAAACAAAGGGGGAGGAATCTGAGCTTTGAATACATAGTGTATGTACAAAGCCGCTTTCCTCCCCCGGATGGAAAGCGGCTTTTTTAATATTAAAAGTTTTAGAGTTTTAGGTTTTAAGTTTTATGTAAGAGGATGTTTTAGCAAAACATTTCTCGCTACTTCGTAGTCGAGATTGCGCTCGCTACTCCGTAGCCGAGATTGCGCTCGCTACTTCGTAGTCGAGATTGCCCATGATTCATTGTGCCCGGCAGGGCCCGGAAATTGATATGGAAAAGAAAAATCCAAAAAAGGGATAAAAACTATGAACACAAAGAGCACAGTACAACAATACGGACAAATTTACCCAGCTGACACCCAAACACCGATAAGTCTGTATATGGACCTGGTAGGCAGCGATCCCGGTATCCTGCTGGAAAGTGCGGAAGTCGACGGAAGGCTGGGCAGGTACAGCCTTATAGCATGGGACTTTAGGGTACTACTGCACTGCAACCTGGGTATCCTGGAAACAGAGGTCAAAGACCCGGGATTCGAATTTATCAGTTCCTTTGACGGCAGGGATTTCATACCAGGACTGCGGGAACTGCTCCAAGAACTGTACATAAAACCACCTGAAAACATGGAGGAGCTGCCAGCTTTGACCAGATCCCTGCTCGGCTTTTTCGGTTACGGCCTGATTTCCCTGTCCGAGCCCAAACTGGAAAAGTGCCTGCACAAGAACGATGCACAAACAACGCTTGTTTTGCCTGGCAAGCAGATCCTTTTTGATCACCTGCATCACAGGTGCATATTCCTGGGACTGGACAACGAATCAACACCAGAGCCGGAATCCAGAGCAACTCTACAAAAGGAAAAACCCGGGTTTAAAGTCGGGGAAATCATTAACATCCCGGAAAAGGAGGAGTATTGCAACAATGTACAAAAGACCAGGGAAATGATCCAGGCCGGGGAAGCCATACAGGCAGTGCTGTCAACACGCTTCCAGGCCCCATTTTCAGGTGATCCTTTCCAGCTGTACCGCAGATTGAGGCAAACCAATCCCTCTCCCTACATGTTTTACATGAACTTGCCCTTTATCACCCTGCTGGGATCCTCGCCCGAACTGATGGTGCGCTGCAGTGAGAACAAACTGCAGGAACGCCCCATAGCCGGTACCAGGCCAAGAGGGGACACTCCGGCACAGGACGAGGAAATGGCTGAAGAGTTGAGCCGGGACCCCAAGGAAAGGGCGGAACACGTAATGCTGGTGGACCTGGGGCGAAACGATCTTGGAAAATTGGCCACTCCGGGGAGTGTGGAAGTGGAAAAACTGATGCAGGTGGAAAAGTTCTCCCATGTCATGCACTTAACCTCCTATCTGAAAGCGGACCTACAGCAGGACCTGGATTCGATAGACATCCTACTGTCCACGCTTCCCGCGGGAACTGTGTCCGGAGCTCCCAAGATACGGGCCATGGAAATCATTGCAGAGATGGAACCCCTTCCCAGGGGGCCATACGCCGGAGCCGTGGGCTGGCTGGGAACAGACCGGAACTCGGTGAATCTGGACACCGGTATCACCATAAGATCCATGTGGATTCAAGATGGCTATATCCACTGGCAGGCCGGAGCCGGTATCGTCAACGACTCTGTACCGGAGAAGGAATGGGAGGAATGCCAGAACAAATCCAAGGTAATCAAGAAAATACTTAGTCAGGACGGAGGTAGCGATGTTTTTGCTAATAGATAATTTCGATTCCTTTACCTACAACCTGGTCCAGGCCTTTCAGGGTCTTGGGGCAAATCCCAGGGTAATAAGGAATGACCGGGAAGAAATACCGGAAATGGCCAAGCATCCGGAACTTAGAGGAATAGTTATCTCCCCCGGACCCGGAGGCCCGGAAGACACGGGATACTGCCTGGACATGCTGGGAAGTCTGCCTGCGAATATTCCGGTCCTGGGAGTCTGCCTGGGCTTTCATACCCTGGGGCATTTCGCGGGTTATTCCATTATCAGGGCGAACAGGATAATGCACGGAAAGACCTCCAGCATTTACCACCGCAACACAGATGTTTTCCAGGATCTCGAATCCCCGTTCACCGCCACCCGCTACCACTCCCTGATCATGGACACCGCGAACAAGAGGAGCGAGGGAACAGAACTGGAGATAACCGCCAGGAGCGAACAGGAAGAGCCCATGGGAATCAAGTATCCGGACCGTCCCTGGATGGGAGTCCAGTTTCATCCGGAATCCATATTGACCCTGGAGGGTTCGAGGCTCTTGTACAATTTTTATAAATTCGTATATCCGGATTGAGTGCTTTTGGCCCAGTAATTCGGGCTCCGGATATTATAACTGATACAAGAAAATTTATCTCAAGACTGAACGCTACAGCGAAACTTTAAGCCTTGCCGGGTTGTCCACTTTTGCTCCAAGTGCTTGGCTTTGCAAGCCAATCAAGTCGCACAGTGGACAACCCGGCTGCGGCTGCAAATCTCGACTACGAAGTAGCGAGAAAACAGATCCAAGTTATCTCGGAAGCTTAATATAAAACATACGCAGTAGTGTTAAAAAACAAAAACTTAAAATCGATATCCAAAATTCCTGCAGGAGGAAATTATGAGTATAAACTCGGTACTAAAGGATTTGACACAGGGAGTGGACATCTCCGAAGACCTGGCTTATGACAGTTTCAACAAGCTGTTTACAGGAGAATTGACCTCTGCCCAATCCGGGGCTTTCTTAATGGGTTTGAAAGCCAAGGGTGAAACCCCCTACGAAGTAAAAGCCGCTGTCCAGGCGGCCCTTGAACAGGCAAGGGTCGTGGAGCACAGTTTTGATCAATCCATTGATACCTGCGGGACCGGAGGAGACGGCAAGAACAGCTTCAATTGCTCAACCGCGGTCTCCCTGTACCTGGCCGACATGGGCTACAAGGTGTTCAAGCACGGGAACAAGGCTGTATCAAGCAGTTGCGGGAGTGCGGATGTGGTGGAACATCTGAACCTGCCATTTTTACAGGATAAACAGGATATAATGGGCTATCTGGACAAGCTGGGTTTTGCCTTCCTGTTTGCCCCGCACTTTCATCCCGCATTCGCCAATGTAGCTCCCATACGCAAGGAACTGGGCATACCCACCCTGTTCAACCTGCTGGGACCGCTTTTGAATCCGGCCCGTCCCAATCACCAGCTTTTGGGAGTGGGAGACAGGAAGTACCTATTGCTCATTGCCAACGTGCTCCATCTCCTGGATATCAAACACGCAGCCGTGGTCCACGGTGCCGGGGGATTCGACGAGATCACCCCCTGCGGCAGTTCCGAGATAGCATTTATCAGCAAACAAGGGATAGACCTGCAAAACATCCATCCGGGAGAGTTCGACATCCCGCTTTGCAACCCAGACGACTTGGCATTTCCGGATACCAAGGACTCCCTCGGCCTAATGGAATCGATCCTGCAGGGAAAAGGCCCTGAAGCGGTCAAGAACATGGTTGTACTCAACCTGGGGATGTCACTTTATCTCCTGGAGGAAGACCTGGATCTGAATACCGCAATGCAAATTGCCGGAAGGAAATTGCAACAGGGAATAGACATGGAGAAATTGCATGCTAGATAAATTCCTGAAAGCCAAGGAACAAGAAATACTCAGATTGCAGCAAAACAGAACTCCCGAGCACCATCTGAAAAGATTCAGGGATTCCAGGCCCGGATTCTCCAGGGCGCTTTTATCCGAGTCTCCTGGCGCAATAATAGCGGAATACAAGAGGGCTTCCCCTTCCAGGGGAGAGATCAACCTCTGTCTAAGCCCGGCGGAAGTGGGATCCATGTACCAACAGGGAGGGGCTTCCGCTATTTCCGTACTTACTGAGGAAAAATACTTCAAATCCAAACTGGATTACCTGTTTGATTTCCAGGAATCCGGACTACCTCTCCTGCGCAAGGATTTCATTTTCGACCGGCTGCAAATCCAGGAGACAGCTACTACCCCGGCTTCAGCCCTGCTGCTGATAACACGGCTTTTCAACCAGGCAGATGCCTTGGCGGATTGCGTGGATTACACCCAAGAATTGGGCATGGAACCGGTTGTCGAGGTTTTCGATCATCAGGACCTGGATATGGCCAGGAAATCCGGAGCACGGATCATCCAGGTAAACAACCGGGATCTGCAGACACTGGAGGTGGACCCAAACATATCCAGGACCTTGATCCATGACAAAGACAACGCAGAGACCTGGATTTGTGCCAGCGGCCTGAACAATGCGGAAGAAAAGGAAGTCATGGGTTCCCTTGGCTACGATGCCTGTCTAATCGGGACCTCAATTATGGCAAGTGAGGACCCGGTTCAAAAATTGCGGGAGTTCACCGGGAATAGTTATAAATTGTAAGTTGTAGGGTTTTACGGTTTTATGTTTTTAGAGTTTTAGGGGTTTTAAGATGGAAGATGTGGTTATGTGATTAAGTGGTTACCTAAGAATAAGACCCCAAGGTAGAATTAATAGATTTCACTCGCTAGTTCGTAGTCGAGATTGCCAAGGCTTAAAAGTGTTAGGTTAGGGTTTTAAATAATAGGATATCAATGTTTTTAATCCTGGAGGCAAATGGATGTTGATAAAAGTCTGCGGTCTAAGATTCAAAAAGGATATACAGGTATGTGAGGAAATCGGTGCGGATTTCCTGGGCTTTATTTTCCATCCCGCAAGTTCCAGATACGTGGAGCCGGAAACAGTATCCGCCTTGCCCCGGACCGGGGCCATGCGGGTTGGAGTCTTTGTGAGGCAGGACGTGCAGGAAGTCAAGGCGATCATGCAGCGGGCGGAATTGGACCTGGCACAACTGCACGGGGAATACAGTCCCCGGGACTGCTGGTATATAGGCAAAGAAAGGGCTATCAAGGTCTTTTGGCCGGACAGGTATACAGGGATAAACTCCTTTAACCGGGAATTAAAGCGCTACACCGAATACTGCCGCTATTTCCTGTTCGACGCCGGAACCCAGGGAGGAGGCCACGGCAAATCCATCCGGAACCATCTCTTGAGCGAAATGAGTTGCCACAATCCCTGGTTCCTGGCAGGCGGCCTTACTCCGGAAAGCCTTGCAAAACAGCTCAAACAATACAACCCAGATGGAATCGACTTGAATTCAGGGGTGGAAAAAGCCCCGGGTGACAAAGACGAAGACAAGCTCAGGGCAATCAAGGACTATATTTAATATAAAAAGTTTTTTTCTCGCTACTTCGTAGTCGAGATTGCCCATGCTTCGTTGTGCCTACTAGAACATGGGAGTTAACATATTTTAAGTTTAGCTGCTAATCTTACAAGCTGTTGAAAGTGGAAGTTGACATTTTTTACTTCCTTTTCAACTCTTTTCCTTCTTGCTTTCAGCTTTTAGCTTTGAGCTTATAACATACAACCAAAACACAAGGAGAGACACATGCTTACAGGTTATTTCGGGAATTACGGCGGGAGATTCGCTCCGGAGCTACTTATGCCGCCGCTTCTGGAACTACAGGAGGCAGTGGAAAACATACTTCCCGGATCCGAATTCCAAAGCGGGTTTCAGGATATCCTAAAAAATTACGTGGGACGGCCCACACCGCTTACTTATTGCGCCAACGCCTCCCGGGATCTGGGTTTCAACCTCTGGCTGAAAAGGGAGGATCTGGCACATACCGGTGCGCACAAGATCAACAACACCATAGGGCAGGCACTTTTGGCCAAGCACATGGACAAAAAATGCGTGCTTGCAGAAACCGGGGCCGGCCAACACGGAGTTGCAACCGCCACTGCGGCGGCACTTCTGGACCTGGACTGCATAGTCTATATGGGGGCAAAGGACGTGGAACGCCAGGCCACCAACGTCCGCAGAATGGAGCTCTTGGGGGCCGAGGTCAGGCCGGTGGAGAGTTCCACCCAAACCCTGAAGGATGCGATCAATGCCGCACTGAGGCATTGGATAGGGTCTCAGCAATCCACGCACTACTGCCTGGGATCGGTAGTAGGTCCACACCCCTTCCCTACCCTGGTCCGCAATCTGCAGACGGTAATAGGCAGGGAAACCCGGGAACAAAGCCTGGAAAGGTCAGGGAAGCTCCCGGACCAGATCATTGCCTGCGTGGGCGGGGGTTCCAATGCCATAGGGATGTTTCACCCCTTTCTGGAAGATTCACAGGTAAAACTGACCGGAGTGGAAGCTGCAGGCAGTGGCAATAGCGGGGATTACCACTCTGCAACTGTCAATCTCGGGACACCCGGAGTATTGCACGGTACCCTGACCAGGCTGCTGCAGACCCGGGATGGCCAGATCCTCCCCTCCCACTCTGTTGCACCCGGACTGGACTACCCGGGAGTAGGCCCGGAACACGTGCACCTGAGTGATTCCAACCGGATAAACTATACCACTGCCAACGACGAGGAGACCCTGGAGGGTTTCGAATTCTTGAGCCGCAAAGAGGGCATTATACCTGCACTGGAAAGTGCACACGCAGTAGCCCAGGCAATCAAACAGAAAGGCAATCACCCTGAGTCATCCGATATTGTAGTCAATCTATCCGGCAGGGGAGACAAGGACATGGAGATATATCTTGCAATGCAGGAAGCAAAGGAGCAGCACAATGAATAAAAACAGAATCAGGGAAAAGATTTACCAGTGCAAGGAAAAAGGCGAGTTGGCGCTGATCCCCTTTTTGCCTGCTGGATATCCGGATAAGGACAGTTTCTGGGAGGAAATGGCAGGACTGGATCAGAATGGTGCTGACATAATCGAGATAGGAGTACCCTTTTCCGATCCCATGGCAGACGGACCGGTAGTGGAAGAGGCATCCCAAAAGTGCTTGAGCCAGGGAGTCGATCTAAGCTGGTTACTGCAGGAACTCGCCCGCAGGAGAAGAGAGTTCCAGGCTGAAATCGTTCTCATGGGGTACATTAATCCCTTCCTGCAGTTCGGACTGGACAACTTTGTAGACCAGGCCTCTAGAGCGGGAGTATCCGGAGTCATAATACCCGACCTCCCGTTTGAGGAGGGCGGCGAACTGCGATCCAAACTCCACAATCACAACCTGGATTTAATACCCCTTATCGGCTTGAACACCTTTGACTCCAGGATCAAGGAATACGCGGAAAACGATCCCTGTTTCATCTATTTTGTTTCGGTTATGGGAACTACCGGTACCCAAGACTCCCTGGCCACGGAGTTGCGGGAAAAGCTGCAAAAGGCCAGGGAGTTGATTTCCTCTCCCCTGGCTCTGGGATTCGGGATCAAGCACCCGGATCAACTGGAGTCGATCAGGGATTATGTGGATGCCGTCGTCTTCGGAAGCGCCCTTATCAAGCATCTGGATTCAGGGGGATCTGCCCGGGATTTTATGAAGATATGGACGGGTTAAAACAGATATTTGTCTATAATTCGACCTGTCAAGTGTCAGGACTGAAAGAAGCGGAATATCATCAGTACCCAGGGCTCTCGCCCTGGGATAAAATAAGTAACCCCTTCGGGGTTAAAACAAGATTTTAAAAACTCCAAGATAAAAAAATAATTGACAGAACCTGTTATTTTATGTTTACAACTTACTATATCAATCAAATTTTACCTTAAGCTACTGCCTTGCGTATTTTAAAACAAAGACCAATAATAAAATACACTTGCTTAATGCTAAAGTATTTATCACAAGCGAATCAAAGAATTAGTAAGGCTTATATATCTTATTTCAGCTCCAAAATAAATAACTATAGGCATTTCTTTCTAAGTTGGTGACCAGTTTTCCACCTTCTAGTCCAAGTTCGGAAAGATTTTCAATTTTAATAAAGATAGCAATCAATTAATTTCAAAAGCATTTGTACGGCAAACTCGCACTTTTTTTCTTAATTTTAATTATTGTATTAGACCGGGTAGTTATGTTAGAATGCTTTTTATGTTCAGTTCAACTCAAAACAATTTATTAAAATCCTGATAGTTTTCTGATAGATAGCAACCAACTTTTACTGAGAATTTAATTTTATACTTTATACTATAAATTCGAATAGTAACCCCCTACTAGGTAGCTTAAGGAGTTAAACAATGGCAAAAATCCCACACTCAAAATTTGTTTATTTACTTTTCAGTCTAATATTTGTCTTTTTTATTTTTTTCGCTCTTTCTCCCAAGCAAATGCCCGCCCAGGAAATCGAATCCCTGGGCAACTCCCGCGATAATACAGATCAGACCCGTTTTCAGAATGTCAACAAGAAATATCAACTAGCCCAGAAAAAAAGTGAATTCTATAATTCAATATGCTTTGAAAACTGCCACCAAAAGGAAAACTTGTCTCCCAAAAACAAAACGGTTACACAATGGAAATTCTTAATACAGGAAAGGGGGCACGCTATCTTCAAGGAAATACCATGGGAAAACTCCACACAAAAAAACAAAATAATGCAATTCTTGATAGAAAACGCTAAAGGCACGGGTGAAAAGAAAGAAGGCATCGGGGTCTGGAACTAGATAACAATACAAAAAATATCACTGAAGGAGTCATATAATGCGTAACAAAAAGGGAATTCTTTATACATTCTTGCTTGTATCCCTCGGATTCTGCCTTGTAGTCAACACTGCTCAAGCTCAGGATCAAATCAACCAACTCCAGAACAAAGTCAATCAATTGCAGGACCATTGGATCAATCTCCAGAATAACCAAATCGATATCACAAACAAATTAAAGAAGCAGAATCAACAATTGGAAAGAGAAATCGAAAAATTGAGGCAACAACTGCAAAGACTGGAGACTCAGGCTCAACAAATGCCGGATCAAGTAGCTAATAAAACCCGGCAACAACAGAACAAGCTCCAAGAGCTGGAACAGAGCCTACAAGCACAAAAAGAGGCTCGAAATAATACCATCAGCACTCTTCAACAGAAAAACGCTGAAATAAATGGAAAACTGCAAAACCTCAAAAAAAGCTTAAAAACACTGAAGCAGAAACAAAAAGCCAAGACTCAGGAGATTATTAACAAGACCAACAAACAAGAGGAACAGTTTCAAGAATACAGCAGCAATCTCAAACAAATGATAGACAAGCAAAAGAAAAGGATGAATCTGGTAAACAAGAACCTGCAAAAGGTATATAAACAAACACTGTCCGAGGTTGGCGGAACGCAAAGATACAATCTGGGTGTAAGTGCGGACTTGAACACCAGTTACTATTCCATAGACAGGGACATGAATGATGTGAGCAACCTAAATAGTGATGACCCCCTAACCTACGCGGATACATCCGATGACAGCGACAACGCCTTTTTGAACACTCTGGATCTCAAACTATACGGACAGATTGGAAAAGAATTACAATTAACATCCACCTTGAGTATGTACAAGTTGTGGGGATCCTGGACACATCCCATGCAACGGGGAATTTCAGACTTTAATTATTCCTCGTCTCCATCAACTGCCGGGATAAGTGTAAGGACAGCTTATGCAGACTACAGGCCGGAATGGTTGAACAGGACCTTCAACCTTACTTTCGGCCGCTTACCCACAGCTGGTGGGCACCTGTCCAAGTTTCGCCATAACGAGCCCAGTCCGAGTTCCTACCCGGATCTTGCCTACAACTCGGAAACCGATGGAATAGCTGGAACACTATACCCCAACAAAATGGGCATCCCGGGTTTAACATCACTTAACATGGTATACATACGCAGTGTGGAGGACACGGATTCCCACCCCTATCAAACCGATCCTGCAGAACTTGACGATATCGATTTTTATACACTGCAATTAAATTCCGACCCCCCGTTTATGGAAGACGCGACCTTTACTGTACATGCTTTTCGGATGGACAATATCCGTCCTTCCAAAAATGAACTGATAGCGGAACGAACCAAGGATTCGATAGCTAAAAAATTGGGGGCAAATACTAATTTCTTGAAGAAGAACGATTAAAATTTCAAAGATCAGATCAAGGACGATATTCATGTCAATTTCCCGGAAGAACTGGGCACTATAGACAAGTTGACCCTGCAGTTCGACGACGAGCGCTTTTTGGGAACTCCAATCGACTTCTTTGCCAGTTATTCCCTATGCCGGGTAGACCGCAATGATG
>Ga0207414_1000074_pt1 | contig 47472 bp, 35 predicted proteins | sample PonA231FremontCA_2_FD_187269 | JGI IMG/M metagenome (GOLD analysis project Ga0207414, IMG submission 187269) | Marine sediment microbial community from Fremont, CA, USA - Pond A23 Sediment 1 (SPAdes) | ecosystem: Environmental > Aquatic > Marine > Unclassified | place: USA: Fremont, California...
TGAAATACATGTGAAAAATGTTCGTAACTGTTTTGAAAACGCTTATAAAGATCTGGTTCGAGATGGTTTACATTGGGTTCTGTAAGCAAAAATGCTTTAGGTTTGAGCTTTGCCATTTCTGCCAGAAAAACATCTCTCTGTGAAGGTGATTGGATGTGATGCAATGCGAGAGAAGCATTAATAAACAGATCAAAGTCTGTATTTGGAAGATAGTTTTTAAAATCATCACTTTGTACATTCTCAGCGAATGTATCTATTCCAAAAAATTTAAGTTTTATGTTCAATTTAGAAGCCATTGCCTTAATACTTCTCTCTGCTTCGCAAATAGCTTCTTTAAAAGGTTCTATACCTATGATAGTTAGCTCCTCAATATCAATATCTTTTCGTTGGTGGATTTCATTTAACAAAGACACTGTTTGGATGCCTCGCCCTATACCAACATCAATCAAGACGCCCTTATTGGTGTCAATCATTGCATCAGCAATGAGTGAATTGGTTATTTTTTGACCGAGGTTAACAAAAGGGAAATGCTTGATAATCAGGTCGAATAATTTGATTTGTGGTTCTTCAAATTTTTTCAAATAAATATGTTCATCAATACCAACAGGACCAACATGGTTTTTTAAAGCCTTTATAAAAAGTGTAGCGAGTAATTTGTCTGTATTTTCGTCGATTTCTTTCAGGCAAAAATCCAATAAGGTTTCAAGTTCAACCTTATTCTGTTGTGAAAACTGATTTGGGTCATTTTTCATAACCTTGTCTAATGCGTCTTGCACTTGCGCTGTTGGTAAAGTAGTCATAAAAATATTTTTTAGCTATAAGTGACTTAATGAACGCTTAAAAGATATTCTGAGTAAAAACATCTTTTAAGCGTAAACATCTGGAGATAAATTATTTACGAATTAAGCCTTTTCGTCGAGCCATTTCTCTGCTTCGGCTAAGGTCTTAAAGTAACCTGTTGTATCACCTTTAACACTGTCGGAGAATTTATTCAGGGACAATTGTGTGAATACATTTTCAGGCACAACAAAAGCCATAGCTTTCATACCGTTATTTACCATTGTTGGAATTACCCTTGCAGCGTAATCAGAGTCCTCTGGCTTAACTACATTCTGATTTAAAGTATCCGACAGAATGGTTTTCACGTCGTTTCTTTTAACAAAGTCATTGGTTTTATCAATTGCTTCTCTGAATTTATCTGAAGAGGCAAAACCAGTCCATTTCTGAGTTAATCGCTTCTTATTTTGGTCAAAAGTAATTTTGACATAATCGTTTTGATGTACGACCATAATAATTAGATTTTAAAAGTTTTGAAAGAAAAAAATTGATATTTCAAATATATAAATATTACGTGACAAATAAACAAAAAATATTGATAAAACCCTTGATTTTATAGATGAGCAAAAAACAGACAACTAATTATCACATTTTAAAGTTAATGATATTCAGAATAGTATAATACAGCAATCATTTCTCATTAAAATTAACAGCTATTATATTTCACTGTTAGAGAATATTCTGAAAATAATGTAAAAAGAATAATAAATTTTCTAAAACAACATTTTAATCTGTGACAAAAAACGTTATAGTACAAATTAACATAACAGCTATAAAAACATTGAAAAATATAAAAACTTGGAAGTCAACAATAATTTCAATTATGTAGCCTGCCAATTATGACAAACATATTATTTTTGTAGAACTTTCTGAAGAATAATTCGTATTTTTGTTAATAATATATTAGGCACAATACATTGACAATGCTTATACCCGTAAATATATGTCCTTTGTATTGTGCCTTTTTCTTATTCCTAATTCAACAAATAATTATCCTGTATTTAAATTTACTTCTAATATAATGGTCATATTTCAAAATACTAATCCGCTATTTTTAAAATTTCTATTATTACCGGATAATAATCCATATCTTTTTATCTGAAAAGATACATGTAGTTTATGCAATTTAAGATTATTCCCGCTATAATTTTTTCTGGATTGATATACAAAGCTATGAAAAAAAGTATAAAAAAAATATTTTCCTGTGAAATTATTTGTTAAAACAATTATCAAACCACTATCAATCAAGGTATTTTTCAACTGCATGAAGTTTTCAATGTCTTACAGTATAATTTTTCTGTACAATGGAACTCATAAGTTTTATATATTGTACGACAGACCCGGCCATTACCAGTATCATCACACCAGCGCTTACATAGGCCTGTATGGAATTTAACACAGTTAAAATAATAATAGTAATCATTAGACCTAAAGCATTTGAAGTAAGAACTGTTATATAAAAATTAAGTCTTTCACACAATAAAACAATTAAGTTAAGATTACCAAGAAAAACAAACCCCAAACCAGTTCCTGCGAACCACAATACATTTGTTCCAAAATGAGAAAAGAATACAGGAGTTAGGAACAAATAAAGTAATCCGGTTAAAACCAGAAGTAATGAAGATATTTTATACAGAAGTTTCATTTGGATAGCGTTTTTTAAAGTTATTAGTTCATTTGAATAAATAGATATTTATGCCAAATTATCAATTTATTTTATTTAAGGTAAATTTTTTCAAGTCTTTTATCCATATCATATCGTTGTGAGATTTCTAACCAATGGAACCCATCTGCTTACTTACCAAACAGGTATGAATTTTAAACAGTAAGGCAGACTATATTTATTATCTTTTTCTACAACTTGCGGATTTGGGTTCCATCTGAATATATATTTCTACAGTTTTTTAATAAACTCCGATAGGCGCAATATGATCAATTTTTTAACAGTTTAGTTTCAATTTTGTTTCATCTAATAGCGCATAACAAAACGGATTTTATAATCATTCATACCCATGCTATGCGCACACCCACGCATGAGCGTTTCATTAAACAAAAATATTCATTTGATGTAATCTTACTTTGATCAAAAAAGATATAAAAAAAAGAAAAGTTGCGTATAACTAAAAAGAATATAAATCGTTTAAATTTTAGATTAAATAAAGATAATTTATCTTTGGAATTCAGTTCTGGTATGTTAAGAAAAGTATTTAAAACACTTGTATTAATTCCTGTTTACATCTATCGCTGGGTCATTTCTCCACTGACCCCGGGATCATGCAGGCATGTACCCACATGTTCTGAGTATATGGTGGATGCAGTAAAGACCCATGGCCCTGGCCAGGGCTTTCTAATGGGATTAAACCGGCTATCGCGTTGTCATCCATGGGGGACACATGGCTACGATCCAGTTCCCAGATTCATTATAAAAAAATATAAAAGAAAATAACAATTATACTTTCAGAAAATCTTCCAGTTAAAATTCAATGCAAATTTAACATCCTGAGGGTCTACGATTGTAAGATATTTGGCTCCTTTGAAGAAATAAAAAGCGGCTATTGCCATCACCAAATGACTCATATCATAATGATTCATATAAGTATGTAAACTGAGTTCATTCATATATATCAATGCTGAAACAGCTGCCCAAAAAACTCCAATCAGGAAATAGCGGCTTGCTGTATTTCTCGTTTTTAAATATACATAGAGTTGTAAGCTCAAAACAACAAACATCAATCCATAGCCCGAATGAATTTCGACAAACCGAAAGTTCAGGGTATACATTGTTATTGCAATAAAAGTTAGCAATTCAACCATGTTCACCACCCGAAAAGTTTGTGCCAGCTTTTTGGTTATTAAAGGCCTGGCATGTTCAATAGATGCCCGTTCCAATAACATTATTGATAACATGCTAATAATCCAGCCCGGTAGTTTCCAACCGAAAGAAAACAAATATAAAAAAGCGTGTCCTATCAAGCCACCAAAAGCAGTTGCAATACCCATTGTGAGGAAATAGTACTTCAAAAACACAAATACCTTCTTTGTCCTGCCTGATTTTTGCAACCAGTAAAAAGCATAAAAACAAACTGCTGAAACAATTAAATCGGTAAAGGTAGTAACAGGTTCTAAAATTTCAACTCCAAAAAGCTCTATAGGTGGCTGTGCCATAAAAAACGAATTTTACGTTAAATGCGTATTTGCTAAATCTTTACGTAAAATAAGGCAAAATGTTTAAAGTAATTTTTATCTATAGAATAAAAACTAACTTAAATGAATCATGCCTCAAGCTTGGTCCAGATATAAGACACGGAAAAATGCCGATACAGTTCCTTGCTTCAGAGTTATTGCAATGCATCAGTGTTATAATACTACAATACAGCTTGATAAATTCAACTTGTTCATTTATTAAGAATAATTCATCCTAAAAAAATAGCCGGTAATAAATAAACCGGCTATATATAAGTTGAGCATTATAAACTAATTATGATTATATAAAAAGCGCTTTATTTTTTGAGTAGCCGTTTTCTCAAAGGGTGTTGACTGCACTTCAACCCGCTGAACTCTGGAAAATTTATTAACCCTGTTATTAATATAATCGTGGAGTTCATTTCTCCACTCATCAATTTTTTTCTCAATAACAAGAGTAAATTCATCCTTAAACTGTCTGTATCGTTGCTCAATGTCTTCTTTATTCACATGAACCAGAGCCACGAGTTTCCCTTTCTTCTCAACAACTATGGATTCTACCACATCCCGAAAATTATTAATTACGGATTCAATTTCTTCAGGATAGATATTTTCCCCGTTATTACCTACAATCATATTTTTAAGCCTTCCCTTTATAAAAAGGTAATTATCCTTATCAAATACACCTAAGTCACCTGTTTTAAACCAACCATCAACAGAAAAAGCATTTTTTGTAGCTTCCGGTTCCTTATAATAACCTTTCATGACATTTGGGCCTTTAACCCATATCTCTCCTTCTCCTGTGTTTGGATCAGGATCATTAATTATAAGATCTACGCCTCTCATCGCCGGACCTGTAGAATAATTTTTCATTACAGATGGATTTGCCCCTGCTAGCAAAGGCGAAGTCTCAGTTAATCCATAACCGATAGAATATGGAAATTTTGCCTCTGAAAGAAAACGTTCCACAACTTTATCCAATTTGGCTCCGCCAATACCAAAAAATTTCAATTCTCCACCGAAAGTATTTAATAACTTCTTTCCGGCCAATTGGTTAAACTTTTTACGGAAAAACGGTACTTTATAAAGCAATCTTAGATGCCATGATTTCTGAAATTGTGGAAGTATCTTGTTTTTGTACATCTTTTCAATAACCAACGGAACCGACAACATCAACGTGGGTTTTACTTTCTTTAAAGCCGGCAAAAGAGCTGAAGCTGTTGGTGGCTTTTTTAGATAATATACAGAAGCACCACTAGACATGGGAATTATAAAACCCAACGTATTTTCATAGGTATGCGATAAAGGCAATATTGACAAGAATCGATCGCTATTATTAACAGGTTGGATTTCTTTAGTTGCTATGGCTGTATAGGCTATGTTTTTATGTGTCAACATAACTCCTTTTGATTTGCCCGTAGTTCCTGATGTATAAATTATAGACGCAAGATCATCTTCTTCTATCTGATATTCCCTTCCCGGAATTGAGTCCAAATCAAAAGCCACAGAATCTTTAGTTGATGAAATTACTTCAAGGTCATCAATTCTTATGATATTCGATAGCAAACCTTTTATCTCTACATCTAATTTTTTCAGAAGTCCGTGGGAAACAAAAAGGGTTTTTGCTTCGGAATGTTCAATTACATTTTTTATTTCAGATATCTGAAAATCTGGTAAAATTGGAACAGCAACTGCACCCATAAAGGTTGTAGCAAGGTAAATAATTCCCCAATTCGGCATATTAGTGCTTAAAATTGCTACCTTATCACCAGGTTTAACCCCCAAACGCTCAAGAAAGGCAATAGATGCATAAATCTTTTGCTCCGCAGACTTGTAGGTGTAGGGATTTTCATCGACAAAGGAAAGAAACACCCTCTCCTTATTTTTTCTGACACTTTCCTTAAATAAATCAGGAAAAGTTAGTTTTACATTTTCATTCATAAAATCACTCTCACAATTAACGCCCCAAAAGTAGAACAAAAATTAGTTTAACAATACATTTTCTTATTTAAAACGATCAGTAATTTTGAATATTTCAGGAAAACTTTCTTCTTAAAAAAATGTGTAATTTTCTACTTATAATTTTTAAAATACGTACCCATTTGCTAAACAAAATTTCAATTTAAGAGTTCACAAAAATTAATAAAAGAAAAGAAAACGAAAACGATATAATTGGCATAAAGCATTTAACCTGCATTATTCATAAATTTTTATAACCCATGAATTAAATGCAGCCTGTGCCCAAACGCGTTATTAATTCCTATCCCCGCCGCAGCTTGCTGAAAGTAATCTTAGCGCTGTCGGAGAAAAGCATAACTCCTGAATTATTCGGATTAAATGTGAAATGATAAATTAACTTTTAGCCAAATTGAGCGATTCTCACTCACGACAAAGAAATTGTATGGTTTTCACCTCTCCCTTTCGGTAAAAACCAACAATTTCTAAGTCGGCCCGGCAGCTGCCGGATAAGTAAAGCGCTTTTTCAATTCGTTCAAACCGTTCAACTTAGGTTTTATATCTAATCCATTTCCACAATTCTTTGTAATTTACTTTCTTGCCATACATGAGAATACCTGTCCTGTAAATTTTACCTGATAACCAGGTAGTTGCTATAAAAGTCAACACTAACAATCCCATTGAAAGGATTAATTCCCATGCCTGCACTCCAAAAGGAATTCGGACCATCATAACGATAGGAGAAGTAAGAGGTATAATAGAAAACCAAAATGCAATCGGACCCTCCGGGCTATTAATTGCATTTATCATCACAATAATTGCTAAAATCAAAGGAATGGTTATCGGAAGCATAAACTGCTGTGTATCAGCTTCGTTATCCACGGCAGAGCCTATGGCAGCAAATAAAGACCCGTATAACAAATAGCCACCCAAAAAGAAAAAGATGAATGATCCGACCATCAGTCCCACATTAATATCTTCTAAGGCAGAAAAGATCTCTTGAACCCGGGCATTTTCGGTTAAAGATCCGCTTAAGTCTTTTGTTTGGTTACTTTGCATAATATCAGCTTGCTGACCAGGTGCTTTTTCCATAAAACCTTCTGCCACAACTTCATTCCCTGAAGGTGTAGTGAGTTCCGGAAAGAAGGCATTTTTTCCAAAAGTAATAAGCGCTATCGTTAATACCACCCATAAGGCAAATTGAGTAAGTCCAACAAGACCAATGCCAATAATCTTTCCCATCATCAATTGGAAGGGCCGAACCGAAGAAATAATAATTTCAATAATCCGGTTTGTTTTCTCTTCAATAACCCCTCGCATAACCTGGGCTCCAAACATAAAAATGAAAAAATAAATCAAGAATCCGCTGATATAGCCAACAATCATTGCCAGTTCAGTAGAGCTCTCTTTTGCTTCCCCACTTTCAGTCCACTGTATAGTTTGTACTGAAATGTCAGTTTTGACTGATTTCAATACATCTTGATCAATCCCGGCAGTTTTCAGTTTTCTTCTTTCAATTTCTTTTTCAATCGCATTACTAATATGACTTTTCACCGAAAAACTTGGTTGCTTATCTGAATATAAAACAACTGAATTTCTGGTATTTGCTACCAAATGCGTTATTTGCAAAAGTGCATAATAATCAGTTTCCGAAAAGCTTTGTCTGAGATCTTCAACCTCTGTATCTTCAAGATATTCAAATTTTATATGCTCTGTTTCCGGCAAACGCTCCTTGAAAATATTAGAACTATCTATGACAGCTATTTTTTTAAGTTCTGTGTCTTCCAGAGTTGCCAGCCATCCGGGGGCAATTACAATTGCAGCAAAAAGAATTGGACCTAAAATGGTCATTACAAGGAAGCTCTTTTTTCGAACTCTGGTTAAATATTCCCTTTTAAAAATCAGCGTTATTTTATTCATAGTCGGTATGCTTATCTATTTATTCTTTTCGTTAACTACATTAATAAATATATCATTCATGCTTGGTATTATTTCCTTAAATGAAATCACCTCAACAACAGGGATAATAAGTGACAATAGTTCGTTATCACTCGTCTGATGATGGAGTTTTACATGAACTGCATGATTCCCATTTACTTTTGTCGTTTTGATAATTTGGTAATTACTATTCAAAGATGATTCTAGTTCTGAAAGGTCTCCGTTAAATTCGATCTCATAAACATTTGACTTATATTTATTTCGTATTTCATCAATGGAACCTTCAAGAAGATTTTGAGCATTATTTATTAACGTGATATTGTCACATAACTCCTCCACAGAACCCATATTATGTGTAGAAAAGATAATTGTACTACCTTTCTTCTTAAGTTCAAGAACCTCGTTTTTAAGCAGGTTGGCGTTTATGGGGTCAAAACCACTAAAAGGTTCATCAAAAATTAACAACTCAGGCTCGTGAACCACTGTAGTTACAAATTGCATTTTTTGTTGCATGCCTTTGGAAAGCTCCTCAACCTTTTTCTCCCACCAAGGCTGTATTTCAAATTTTTCAAACCAATATTTTAATTTCTTTATAGCATCTTGCCTGGTCATTCCCTTGAGTTGGGCAAGATATAAGGCCTGCTCTCCTACTTTCATTTTTTTGTACAAACCTCTTTCTTCCGGTAGATAACCAATCCTGAAGACATCTTCCATTTTTATCCTGCGTCCTTTGAATAAAACCTCGCCTTTGTCCGGGCCGGTGATACGGTTTATAATTCGGATAAGTGTCGTTTTACCGGCACCATTAGGGCCCAGTAATCCATAAATTTTATTTTCCGGAACCGTTAAACTAACATTTTGTAAGGCGTATTGATTAATAAATTTTTTTTCAATATTCCTGATATCTAAGAAATCCATAGCTTTATATTATTAAATATTGCACGAATATATAAATATTGTTACTAAAATATTAATAATAAGTAAAAATAAACACATTTTCATGGATTATAACCTTCATTACTCAAAATCTTTAAGAAACTGTTCTGATTTTATTTCGGGCATTAATAGTAATATCTTTTTGTTTTTGTTATCTGCATGTATTCTTGCTTGTATTTCCTGTCTTCTCCGGCTGTTCCATGCAGTTTTCTCTCAGTTCTTAGGGGGCGAAAACTGTCACTCAAATTCAGTAGCACCGCCATCCTGGCAGTACTAGATATTTCTCTTTTACTAAATCAAAACAGTTTCTAAATATAGATATAAATTTAATCCAGAGCCTGTGGAGCAAAGTAATGTCATCTTCTAGCTACGCCTTAGTGGCTAAGCGATGGCGATACTAATTAAACAAACTATTCCAATCATGATTCGGGAAATTTAAATTCTCGAAAAATTTTTAGCACCCTGAAAAGTGAGTTATAGGAAGATAAAATCATTCGATTGTCCGACACTCGATTCATTCAGAAATTATTTGGTTAAACAACCCACTCCTGTAAATATATGTTTTACAGCATATATCAAAAGATAAATTAGACAACCGAATCAATCAGCAAAACGGGATTATTTTATAAATTTGTTTTAGAAGTTACTTAGAATAACAACCAACTTAAACACAACTAACTTTCAAGGAGGTACCCATGTCAAAAATTGATCTTTCCTTATCAAATCTTAATGATCTTTTTCCAAATGATTTTACTCAGGAACAAATAGCTAAAGCAAAAACTGTTTTCCTGAAAGAGTTATCATTGCTAGCCCATAAATTTTATGGGGGGAAACTGCAAACTTTACCTAAAGCGGGACTTTATGGCTTCAACTGGTTTAATGTTTGGTACACACCCGGCGTATCAAAAATTTCCACTACTATTCGGGATGACAACACCACATCATTCGATGTTTCAAACCGGGGTAACATGGTAGGGGTTGTTTCTGACTCTACAAGAGTTTTAGGTGACGGAGACGTGACTCCTCCCGGTGGACTTGGTGTAATGGAAGGAAAAGCATTTTTAATGAAATATTTGGCAGGCATAGATGCAATGCCTTTATGTGTAAATAGTTATAACAAAGACGGGGAGCATGACCCGGACAAGATTATTGATTTTGTGAAAATGCTGGAGCCAAGTTTTGGAGCAATAAATCTGGAAGACATCTCTCAACCGAACTGTTATAAAGTACTTGATACTTTAAGAGAAGAATGTGATATTCCTGTATGGCACGATGATGCCCAGGGAACGGGAGCTGTTACGGTTGCCGGACTGATTAACGCTCTACGTATTGTAGATAAAGATATTAGTAAGGTCAGGATTGTTTTATACGGTGCCGGCGCATCCAATGCCACAATTGCAAGGCTCGTTTTACAGGCAGGAGCTGATCCCGAAAATGTAATTCTTTTTGATTCAAAAGGTGCGTTGCATAAAGACCGCGAAGATATAAAGGCGGACAACCGGTTCTATCGCAAATGGGAACTTTGTGAACAAACAAATCCTAAAAAAATCAATGATATTGATGAGGCAATGAAAGGTGCTGATGTATTTATAGCATTGAGCAAACCAGGACCAAACACCGTAAAACCTGAATGGATCAGGGCAATGGGCACAAAACCAATCGTGTTTGCATGTGCCAACCCAGTGCCGGAAATTTATCCTTATGCAGCTAAAGAAGCAGGTGCTTACATTACTGCCACAGGCAGAGGTGATTTCCCAAATCAGGTAAACAATTCACTTGGTTTCCCGGGCATACTAAAAGGTGCACTTCTGGTACGTGCACGTGGAGTGACAGATAAAATGGCTGTTACCGCATCATATTCTATGGCTAATTATGCTGAAAAGAAAGGTATCCACCCGGATTATATTATGCCTAAAATGGATGAAACCGACATGTTTGCCTATGAAGCTGCAGATGTAGCGATGCAAGCTGTTAAAGAAGGTGTTGCAAGGGTAGAATCCGACTGGGATACAATCTACGATCGTACGTTGCAAGAAATTGGAAGTACAAGGGAGACCATTGACATGATGATGGAAAAAGGTTTTATCAACCCTCCCGATGATTCAATTCTTGACGAAGCGCTTAAAAAAGCAATTGACGCTGTCAAATAGTACTAAAACAGAATACCATCTACTTACCGGTAGTTATAATGCAGAATACAGCGTGTTGTATTCTGCATTTTTCCTTACAGCTTGATAAATTTTTTGCTTAAAGGATTTTTATACGAGGGCTGAATATTCAAAAAATAAATTCCTGACGGAAGATTATGAATAAAAATGGAAGCTTTATTCATTCTATTATCGAACTTTCCCTGTTTTACAATTACTCCCTCGCTATTGGATATTGAATAAAAAACCTCGTTCATCTCCTCATGAAAACGTATAAACAACTTATCTCCTGCAGGATTTGGAAATATTTCAAGTATACCACCTCTAACAACACCTGAAACTCCCTGGCTCGATACTTTAATAGTATCTGATATACCAATACAACCAAATTCATTGGTTACTTTTAATATATAATTACCGTTTTTGTCGACAGTATATACGGAAGAATCAGCATCTTCAATAATTTCACCCTCAAAATACCATTGATTCCCCTCTCCGTAATTTGAATATAATTTGTCCTCCTTATGTGTTATTTTTGGAGAAGGTGTTTCATGAACCATTAACATATCGGGATAATAACTAGTATAATTCTCATCTACAGTTAATTTAATCTGCTTTAATCCTTTATAGGAATAAGCCACTTCAAACGGACCATAACCAGAAGCTATCTCAGGCTCTGCTCCATAACCAAAATCCCATAAATAATTATCATAAACATCGCTGGTATCAATTGAATAGATAACGCTCTCACCACTGCATATTGTTTCCCCGGACACATTCAAATTAAGAGCAGAAACAACGTTTGTATCCTTCTTTACAGTCAGATCATCAATATATACACCACCTCCTCCATTACTTCCTGCTTCAAAAGCAATAAGATAATCCTGAGATACTTCCGGTAGCTGTATTTTCATTTCCTGCCATGAATTCACTTCATCCTTAAATGTGCTTATTTTGTGCCAAGGCAATGAATCTGCATAACGAATAAACACATCAAGCTGATCAATATTGCCCTGATAGGAAGGCATAGCCAAATGGAAAAATAAGTTTACGAAAGTTTCATTCTTCATATTAATCTTCGGACTCACTAAACGAGCGGATACTCCTTCTGTTTCATAAAAATACGCATTTGAAGAACCTTCGGCAGAAGTATCAGGTGTATTTTGATATCCTCCTGTTTTAATATCCCATGAGGCATTCCCTTGTAAGCTATATTGATACCAACCGGAAGCAAGCGAATCATAACTTTCAAAATGTTCATTAAAAGGTAATTCATAACGGGGTGTCAGAACCAACCCTGCACTATCTGAAAATGAGGTATAACTATCATTATCAAGATTAGCCCTTACTTTGTAGAAATAAACACTATCTTTTACTGCTATTGTATCTAAATAAGAAGTTTTCGTGCTACTTTTGACCCATGAATTATTTCTAAACAACTCATAATAAGCAACATTAGATTCATCAACCGGTGGATTCCACTTTAAGAATATATTCGTACTGTCATAAACAGCTACTAAATTGGAAGGTTGATTTTGATAAGGGTAATAACCATCAATATGGTTAAAATGGGTTGCATTTGGATCCAACCAATATTTCAACTGATGGTCAGGACTTCCGAAATCATTCCAGGACCGTGATATTTTAGCAAAATAATCATTAAAATTATAATCACAACTAGCTTCTCCTCCTGTTAAATCTCCTACAATTCTTTTTTGCTGGTCAAACAATGGAGCTCCCGAAGACCCCCCTTCTGTGGTACCTAATTCCCAATCTTCTATTAACCAGTGTGAATATGCATCGTAAGTGCTCCCATAGTTACCAGAAACCGGAGGATCTAAATCTTTTGTTATCTTCTTAACATCGCCCGAGGGATGATGAATCGTTGTTGTATTCTCAATGTTGGCAGTATCAAGATTCCAACCTGCATAGTAGGGTTTATAATTTATTGGTACAGTTTCGCTAATTTCAAGGAGCGAAAAATCAAGCTTATCGTCGGGGGCTGTTGCTACAAGACCAGAAACTGATATAGACTGGTAATCATCGACATACGAAGTATCACATTCAGGACTTTCAAAATTAAAATAAAACACTGCATCCTGTGCTTCCGCCTCAGTACTAATACAATGGTTTGCAGTAAGAAAATAAGGTTTTCCGTCAAAATAGGTATTATTTACCAGGGATCCACTACACAACGTTCCATTGGAAACAACTCTGGCAACAGCATGTTTTATATCCTGAAATTCCTGGCCATCCGGACAATTTATATTCACATTACAGTCTTCAGAATCCCCAATTCCTGTAGAATTTTTTTTAAGATAACCATATATATCTAAAAAATCATGGCCAACCTTGCCAAGCTTCAAGCTTCCATCAAAATTTCGTTTATAGGGTTCATAGTATTCAATAATTACCTCCTCGCCTTTTAAAGGCCCTATAGGAAGAGTTTTATTTTTTTTATTATTTTTTGAAGTAAAAGCTCCTTTAATATGAGAAAAATCTGTATTATAGATAAAAAGTTCCGCATTATCCGGAATATAATAGGACTCAAATACCAGGCTAAGTGAATAAGCTTCTCTTGAACGTATCGATAATACATACAATGTCCCGTTTTGCTTAGAAATTTTTTTGGCTTGCTCCTTGATATCAACAGCCAAATCAAACATTCGCGCAAACTTTAACTTTTTACGGTGGTTATTACTTATTTCTTGTTTATATTTTTCAATATCAAAGGAGGGTAAAGTATAGGTAGGGATTCCTTCTGAAAAAACACTTTTTTTCTTCATTAAACGAGGGGTTCCTTCTTTTTCAATCTGCGCATTTACAGACAGTGAAAACCCCAACAACAGGAATATTATAAAAACATTGCGAACCATCTTTAAATCATTTTAATTAACCTGATAATGGCTGAGCATACCTTTTAACATCTTCGGCACTAATCGTTTCTTTACATAAAATAATCAAACGTTCCAAAACATTTCTGAACTCACGTATATTTCCTGTCCAAGTAACTTTTTGAAGTTCTGCTAAAGCCTCTTGTGTGATTGTCATTTTTTGTATCCCATATTCATTGCAAATTAATTCAATAAAATAATCCGCAAGCCCGGGTATATCATCTACTCGTTCGTTTAAAGAAGGAACATGAATAAGAATCACACTTAAACGGTGATACAAATCCTCGCGAAAATTGTTCTGCTTAATCTCTTCTTTTAAATTTTTATTTGTCGCAGCCAGAATTCTAACATCTACCTCAATCACCTTGTCGCTACCGACACGTGAAATTTTCTTTTCTTCCAGTGCTTTCAACACTTTCGACTGAGCAGACAAACTCATATCACCTATTTCATCGAGAAAAATAGTTCCGCCCTGTGCCTGCTCAAATTTACCTTTCCGCTGTTTATGAGCCGAGGTAAAGGCCCCCTTTTCATGTCCGAATAACTCACTTTCTATCAATTCAGAAGGAATAGCTGCGCAATTTACTTCCACAAAAGGATTTTGAGCACGTTCGCTTTTTTCATGAAGCCATCTCGCAACCAATTCCTTTCCCGTTCCATTTTCTCCTGTAATAAGGACGCGTGCATCGGTCGGAGCAACTTTTTCAATCATCTCTTTAACATGTTTTATGGCTTCCGACTCTCCAACGATATTATAAACTCCACTAACTTTTTTCTTAAGATTTTTTGTTTCCTTAATCAAATGTTTCTTATCCATAGCATTGCGAAGGGTGACCAAGAGGCGATTCAGGTCAAGTGGTTTTTCAATGAAATCAAATGCTCCCTTTTTTATCGACTCCACGGCAGTGTCAATTGTTCCATGTCCGGAAATCATTATTACCGGGACATCTGGAGAAATAGAAATCAGTTTGTCCAGCACTTCAATTCCATCCATGTGAGGCATTTTAATATCCAACAGCACAACATCATATTTATCATTCTGAAACATCTGAATTCCCTCTTCCCCATTAGATGCAAGATCAACCACATGCTTTTCATATTCCAGAATCTCTTTTAGACTCTCACGAATTGATTGCTCGTCATCAATAGCCAATATCTTTGCCATAACTCAATTCAGGTTTATTATATATAAGCTGCAAAAGCAACTTATATTGTAGACATTCAGTAAAATATAACTATTATATCATTTTTCCTGTTAAAATCCAAATCACTATTCACTAAAGGGTTTCCACTTTTTGGCCAACCCACCCATACCTGTTTCCCGATATGCACTCTGTATATCGCGTCCGGTTTCAGCCATTGTTTCAACAGCATCATCAAAAGAAATTTTATGGCCTCCATCGGAAAAGAGTGCATAAGTTGCGCAGTCAATTGCTTTACCAGCTGCAATTGCATTTCTTTCGATGCATGGTATTTGAACATATCCGCCAACCGGGTCGCAAGTCAGGCCGAGATTGTGTTCAAATCCCATTTCAGCAGCATACTCTATTTGTCCGGGAGAACCTCCAATAATCTGAGCTGCTGCTCCTGCAGCCATGGCACAAGCTGTTCCTATCTCACCCTGGCAACCTACTTCAGCACCAGAGATAGAGGCATTCGTTTTTACCAGGTTACCTATCAAACCTGCTGTTGCCAAAGCTTTTAGTATTTTGGGTTCTCTCAGGTATTCTTCACGATTCAAATAAAACAAAACGGCAGGCAAAACTCCTGAGGAACCACATGTTGGAGAAGTCACTATTTTACCCCCTCCGGCATTTTCTTCTGATACAGCAAGTGCAAAAGCAAACAATAAGGACTGTTCCATCAGAATACCATGCGAATGATTGGATTTAACGTAATATGTATTCGCTTTTCTTGGTAGTTTTATTGGGCCGGGAAGCACACCTTCTTCATCTAATCCCCGGGTGATAGAATCTTTCATAATATGCCATACTTCTTTAAGGTAATCCCAGATACCTTTTCCTTCCATTTCCTCAACATATTCCCACAATACTTTTCCTTCTTTTCTGCACCATTCCATTATCCCGGAAAAAGAGTCATGTTGATATATATCTCTGTCGTGGACAATGCCTTGTTCATCTTTCAGGTCACCTCCTCCGATACTATAAACAGTCCAGTTGTCAACAAAGTTATCTCCTTCATCATAAGCCTCTAAAACCATTCCGTTCGGATGCAGAGGCAATTCTTCAGAACACCATTCAATCTCTGCTGTTTTAGGAAGAAAAGCTTTCTGAATAGCCACATCGGTTTGGTGTCCTTTTCCTGTAGCCGATAAACTGCCGTATAATTTCACCTTGAAACTTTTTGCATCAGGATTCCTTCTGCTAAAGATTTCGGCAGCGATGCCCGGACCAATGGTATGGCTGCTTGATGGTCCAAAACCTATTTTAAACAGTTCTTTAATTGACTTCATAATACACTGATAAATAAAGAGATAAATAAAGAGATAAATAAAAAGCAAAATTAAACAAATAACTTTTACATACTTAACAAACAAAGGTATCAATTTTCAATTATTCTATTTTTAAAATAAAAATTTAATTTCCAAAGGGCTCAAGGAAAAGACAAAACCCCGGAGATTGCTGACACCAAAAAGATATAAGTTTCTGTAATTCGGAATATTCTTCCTTCAACTGGTTGAATTTTTTATGATATTTATCACCAGCATTATCGGGTAGATTTTCTATATGGGAATTAATGGCGGATATCCGTTTTTTTATCAGTCTAATCCGTTTTTCATAAACAGCTACGTTTTCAATAGATTCAGACTGGCTGTCTTTTCTTACACAGGAATCTAAAAGTTGATTTAATTCCGATAAAGTTTCTTCGGCCTTTAGGATAAATTTATTATAAGCTTCCTTTGCCTTCTCCTGTTCTCTGATTTTTCTCTGAAGGACTGCCTTTTCCTGACATAACTGTTCATTATAAGCACAGATAAAATTAAGATTATCCAGGATGGAATGGTGGTAATTTGAAATTTTTGTTGTTAGATTATTAATTTTTTCGACTTTCTCTTGCTTCAGTTTCTCCTCCGACTTTTCCAGTAAATTTTGCAGCGTTTTTGCCTTTTCTTCCACTTTTCTTAATTTCCTCCGAATAATATCAACAGAAGTACTTGTTGAATCGTCTCCATAAATTTGTTTAAAATTATAACTAACTTTGTCAATACGTGACAACAAACCGAAAATACTGCTTTCAGATTTATTCTTTATACTATCGAACTTCTGAAGAGCCACACGTTTTTTATATTCATTCCTCAACCTTTTATATTCTGAAAGGGCATTAAAGCTGCTATCCTTACACCGGACGCAATGCGTTTTCCTGGCATCTTTACGCAATTGACTAACTAAGTTTGGCTTCTGTTCATTCCCGCCTATTTGTTTGACCTGTTCTATACGCTGCTCAAATTCTCTCCTGAAATATGTTTGTTCAAGCTTCTTAATTTGCTGTAAAATGGTTTCACCTTCCGGAACTTCCTTTAAATGCTGTCTGTTAAATTTATCTGTAAAATGCAGGTGATTCAAATACTTTTCAATTTCAGAAGAATCCAATCTTTCAATATTTACTGTGTCAATTGTTAAGTTAGTTTCTGCCAGATTTCTGCAATTTGTCAAATAGTGATCTTTCTCAAGATAAATATCAGCATAACCAATTATAGATTCGTATTCAGGCTCAAAAATCCGGTTAAATGTGCTGTTCTGTCGATACTTAAACTTATTATGGCGATAAGTTTCCAGCAATTGGCGGTAATATTGGACAATATTAAACAGACTATTAGAGATAGCATCCGAATTGCCTGTTTTAAAATTCAGGTTATACATTTCCAGTGTTTTCTTCAAATTGGCAAAAACGGTGAGAAAATCCAGAAAATCATTTTCCAGCCGATAGGTATCTTCATTTATCAGCCCCGAATTGTAATCATTCTCTATTTGAATTTTACGTTCCTCAATAGAAGAAAAAGTGATTTCATCGCCGCTAACAGCATCCATCCTATAAAGGCTCTTATAGTTGACAACAACCAGATAGGGATATTTTTGAAATTCGATCAACCGGTCCAGGGTTTTTCGGTCTATGGAACGATTAGACAAATCCTTCAAATAAGATTGTATCTTTTTATTATCAACTTCATAATTATCGGAGTTGTCGGTAACCATCGAATATATCTTGATGGAATGAATTCTTGAATCGAAGTCCTTTTTTTCATAGAGCCTTATTGTAGAACGAAATTTGTATTCTTTTCTACGCGAGCTGCTCTCCATGAAATTTCCGAGCTCGCCCACCAGAGACATCACAGCAGATGAGGGGTTCGTAATGTTAGCAATGTTTTTCAACTGACCCGCAATCATATTCATTACCTGATCGCCTGAATTGTTGGTTATCGCGTGAACATCAATCTCTGCATCAATGAAATTCTGGGCTGAATAAAGCGGAAGGTTATCTATAATTCTTATGTGATCAATATCATCACTGATATATGTACGGTAGCGATTGTCTTTTTCACGGTCAACTCTGAAGTTGTAAAGCGGATAAGTAATTTCCTGCTTATCAAAAAAACGTACATTTTTTAAACTCGCTGTGATGTATAAATATTCAAGAAACTCATTTGACTCCTTTTTAAAGTTGAATAATCCCCCTTTTTGTTCTTTAGTAAAATCGAGTTCATTAATCAGGTTTGGAAACTTTTTAGCATTGAATAAATACACATCTGTTGTCAAATACTGCCATTCACTTGTAAATTGGAAAGAAGACGTATCGGAATGTAACAGACGTGTTTTGATTTTACTTTGGCCCAAAAAATTGGTAGTTACCCCAAAACACAGAGCAACTACCATTAAAAATTTCACTAAATGCTTATGCATGATGCTATTAACTATTTTAACTTACCTTTTTCATTCTTTTGAAAGGTTTGGTAGGGTCAAACATATACCTGTATGTAACATGAGTTTTTATGATTTTTGCCCCTATCTGCTCCGCTATCTTCATCATGGCAGGATTAAAATCTCCGATCCAGTTTAACTCTAAATACTTATAAGGAAAACTCTTCTTCAGGGCAATATCACCAAAAGCCATAACCAAACCTCCTTCAACCCCTTTGCCTTGATGTTCCGGTACAACGCCAAAAATCAAACCAAGTATTTTATTTGGCGGGTTGAGTTTCTTGTAGTATAAGAATTTCAACTTAGCCAAAAGGTTTAATTTGCCATTAAGATGTTTTGCTATTTGGTTTACATCAGGCACCATGAGGAAAAAAGCAATAGGTTCATTATCATAATACCCAAACAACATTATACGCTCATCTAAAATGGGTTTTAATTGTTTCATCAATCCTTTTGCATGAACTTTCGTAATCTTTTTCACACCTGCATATCGTTCCCATGCCCTGTTATAAATATCTCTGAAATCTTCTGTATATTTTTCAAGGTTATTCTTATCCAAATGCTCAAAATGATATTTAGGATTGGTTCTCAACCGGTTAGCTTTTTCCTCAATAACCGGGTTTAAACCCTCTTTGGAAATTTCACGAGCATAAGTATACTGATTAAAAAAGTTTTTAAATCCGTATTCTTCAAACAATTCTTTGTAATAAGGGAAATTATACGGCATACAATAGTTAGGTTCAAAGTCAAAACCATCTACCAGGAGGCCCCACCAACGGTCTCTGTCTCCAAAATTAATTGGACCATCCATCGCTTCCATTCCTCTGGCTTCGAGCCATTCCCTGCAAGTATCAAAAAGCATAAAAGCCCCTTCTTTATCGTTTATACACTCAAAGAAGCCCATGCCACCGGTAGGTTGGTCATAAGTACCGGCAGTCTTTTTATCATAAAAGGCCGCTACGCGTCCGATCGTATTGTTATCCTTATCAAGAAGAAGCCAACGATTGGCATCGCCATTACGAAAAAATTTATTTTTAGACGGATCAAAAACTTCTTCTATATCATTATCTAAAGGACGAATCCAGTTTTCTTCATTCTTGTATAAACGCACAGGAAGTTCCAGGAATTCCTTTCGGCGCTTATTGCTGTTAACTTCAACAATTTGGTATTTATTACTCATAGAGCAGCTTTATATAATTCAACATGAATTTTCTCTTTAATAGAAAGGCAGTAAATTTAAATAATTTTCACCCCATCAAAAAATAATAATGAACAACGCAAATTTATTCTGACCATTTTAAAAGTATTCTGGCAATGTTTGTAGCCCTTTCATTAATAACTTTCAGTGTACCAATAAATTCTAAATGGGTTTTACTGCTACTCACAGATTTATTGACTTCTTCTTTTAACCTTTCAAAATGTTGTTTTTCCAGGTCAATTGCCATATTCCTATACTTCTTATATTTCTTTTTCATTTCTCTGGCTTTCTCTAGATTGACGGCATCTAATACATCAATAGCCCGGTGCAATTGCTTGAGAGCCCGGTTATGATAATCAATTAATTCACTCTTCCCTTCTTCTGAAAACTCTGGCTTTGAACTACACCACTCTTCAGCCTTTTGAGTTAAATTCACTGATATAAGATCAGCAATCTGCTCCAGTTCTTTTATAGTATAAATTAACTGAAAAACCTCATTCATACGTGCTTCCTCAATATCTTTCCTGGAAATTTTCAACAGGTAAGCTTTGATTTCATCACGCAAAAAGTTCACCTCTTGTTCTCTATTCTGAATATATTGCAAGTTGCTCTTTTTCTTGGTTAGAAAAGGTTCGATAATATGATTCAGCATATCCTCAACAATATGACCAACTCTTAAAACTTCTTGCTTAGAAAGATTTAAAGCGAGCGAACTACTGCTTTTCAAAACATTCTTATCCAGGTAATGTGTTTTAAGAACCGGATATTCCCTTGTTCCTTTATCCGGCAAAATACGGTTCATTAACCGAGCGAAAGAATCAAGAAAAGGCAGAAGAATAAGTGTTAAAGCGACATTAAATATCATGTGCGTGTTTGCTATTTGTCTTGCAGTGGTTTGTTCTGCCTCCGGCAAATCGGAGGCAATATGGGTTGCCGGCGAGAAACTTTTTAATAGATCTTCCAAGCCCGGAATCCACCATACAAACAATAAAGCTCCAAAGACTTTGAATACAGTATGTGAAATGGCAACTTTCCGGGCTTCACGATTTGCCTTTATTGTAGCCAACAAAGCTGTAGCTGAAGTTCCGATATTAGCACCAAGTACCAAAGGGATGCTGGCATCTAATGTTAGCAAACCCTGAATCGACAATGTTATCATTATTCCGATAAACGCACTGCTACTCTGAATAAGCGCTGTAAATACTGCTCCGACTAAAATACCAAGAAGTGGGTTCTCAAGCTGGAGCATAACGCGGAGAAATGGCGAAAAATCCTTGAGTGGAGCCATTGAATCGGACATCACATGCATGCCATAAAACAAGATGCCAAATCCGAGAATGACTCTACCTACATATTTCACCTGGTTATTATTGAAAAAATAATTCAAAACAAAGCCAAGAGCCACTAAAAGCAAGGCATAGTCGGTAAGCTTAAAGGCAATTACCTGGGCAGTGATTGTAGTCCCTATTCCGGCTCCCAGGATAACGCCAAGTGTTTGCCTGTATTTCATTAGGCCCGACTGAACAAAACCTACAAGCATAATTGTTGAAGCGCTGCTACTTTGTATTACAGTGGTCACCAGTGTCCCTATCCCCACGGAAGTAAACCGATTATGTGTAACACTGCTTAAAATCGAACGCATTCGGTCGCCGGCCGCGTTTCTCATACCTTCACTGAGCATAATCATTCCAAGAAGAAAAAGTCCTAAACCTCCAAGTAAACCAACAATCAGAAAGAAACCCCATTTTTTATCCATTGCCTGAAATGAATATACCAGGAAATTTTGTTCATCCGATTTCTTTAAATAAGCAGCTACTTTATAATTACCGGGTTTATTACCTAATTTTACCCGACTTTGAGCAATCCCTTCTTTATCAGAATAAACAAGTGTATCTTCTATGTTAAAGCCTTCGGAGTTATCTGGCCGGGAAACAATTTTAAAAGCAACGGCTACATCTGCAACAGGACTATTATTTTTATCAACAACTTTAACCCGTAATGGTTCTTTTGTGTATTCAAGTATTTTTTCACTTTGATTATCACCTGAAAAATTATAAACATCAGGATGAGTCGGTTTTTCCAACTGAAGCTTTTTATCTTCTTGTGGAAAAACAGCAAAAGAATTCATCAGTAAAATTAATGCTGTAGAAAACAACAAATAAAAAAATGGTCTCCCTTTCCTCATCTCTGACTTCTTTTATTTGATTTGTTGCCAATTCATTTTCAACAACAGGTCATTATCCCGGATTATTATTCGATTCAAAGAAAATGACAACCGATTTCTTGAAACGGTACGTATGATACCCTGATTTATTAAACTATAATTATCATAACTTGATTTAACACTCGCAGCCAGATATTTATTGTAATAACTTATATTTGAAAAAACGGTATTGATATAAGAGTTCCATAAACCCGCAGAAAGCGAATTACTAATTACATAAGAGCTGTCTTGCAAAGTATCAACAGATGATTCATAGCGATATGGATGAGCAGGAAAAACTATCGTATCATTCTGATAAATGCTTCGCAGGTTAAATCTTCTGTCCCGGCCTTTATACAAATATTCAGAAAATACAGTGTCTGGTTTCTGAGATGCTTTATGTCTTCTAATATTCAATTTACAAAAAACAGTGTTTTCAAGGCCATAATTATCCTCCCGGGATAATTGCATAAATTCACCCTGAATGTCCAGCATATCTTTCTTTTCTTCTTTTGAAGCGTGAAGAGAAACCAATGCGATACCTTCTCCATACTTCGTATAAAATGTTTTATCTGTTGCAAAACCCACATTCTGTAATATCTTCTTTCTGGATAATCTTGTAAAATCAAGATATTGGGATTTTTGAGAATCCACCTGACTACCGGCTCTGGAAACCATAAAATTATCAGATACATTGTCAATATGAGTGCCACGGGCAAGTACAAGCAAAGCTTTAGCCCTGTGTTCAGCCAGTTTTATTGCCTTTAATGAATCCATGCCGGGGTCTGAGATTCCAATAAAAAAATGCTCTGTTGTAGCATATTCATCTGGCGAAAACAACCAATCAGGAAGCTCCTGCGCAATCAGATAATACTTATGAGCCAAACTCTGGCTGTCTTTCTCAACGAATCTTTCTGTTTCCGATTCCATTAAGTCTTCAAAGGCTTCTTTATCCTGATCAAGCGAATATCTGTAAGAAGTATTATCTATCTCCTGGGCAACACCAGTAAAAACAAAATAAAACACAAAAAAAACAGGTAACAGAAAAAGGCGTCCCATAATTTTTAAAATTTATCCCGATTCAATACAAAGATAACAATTTCTGTACCATCAAAAGTCTGCTCTCAAAGCAAATATCAAATTTCTCCCGGGAGCAACTATACCAGATGAATAGGGGCGGTAACGAACATCCAGAATATTTTCTGCACCAACATTAAGAGAAAGAGATTCATTGATACGATAAGAGATTTTCACATTCAGCGTCCACCACGCCGGGGAATATGGTTCTCCCTGGTCATTTAAAGCATACATGTGTGTTTTGGATTGTTCGCTTGGTGCCAGTTCATCATTCGAAATTTCTCCGTTATATTTTGCATAAATCGACCCCCTCAATTTATTTTGGCTGTACTCCAACGACGATTGCCCAAAAAACGGCGACACATGCCGCAGAGGAAGGCCGTTCTGATCTTCTCCTTCGGTAAAATTAAGAACAGATTCAAAATTAAGGTTAAAAGGAAGAGCTAAATTGAGTCTGGCATTTAATCCATAAATATGCGCCTTTTCAGCGTTCACCAATTTGTGTACCTGACTGAGCACACCATCATAATAAATAGAATCTTTCCCGTTAAAAGTTGCCTCTCTTCTTACCATTGCATTTTCCAGCCATGTATAGAAAGCGGTAATATTGATTTCACCATAATCACCAAATTGTCTATCTATGCCAAAATCTATATTGTAAGCATATTCCGGATTTAAATTTTCATTGGGCACAACAACGCTTTTTGGTTCTGAATCGAAAACCTTCGCCATATCGTCTATATTGGGGGCATGAAATCCGGAAGAGCCGTTCAGATTAAATTTCCATTGATCATTCGGACGATAAACCAACCCCACAGATCCGTTAAAAGCACCAGTACTTAGAGTCAATGTGTTAAACGGAAAATTATAGTATCCTGCTGAAGTATCCAAAGTAGAGTATATATCTACAAAACTATACCTAATTCCGGTAATTGTCGTAAAATGATCACCAATATTATTTTTATAGCTGATATAACCGGCAAGGGTATTGTAATCATTCTCTCCGTTAGGATAGCGGGTTTGAGTCGGCTGTTTTAACCCAGTATTAATATTCTCTTCAGAAGCCTTTGAATTAAGCGTATTGTATCCATATTCTATTCCGTAGTACAACAAATCATCACCGAACGCTTTATCAAAATCCAGGTTGAAGTTCATAATTCCGAGTTTCTCTGTACGATGGCGAAGCCATTCATCACCAAACTTTCTGTCATGACGGCTTTCCTCATAATTTTGATATGCCAGTGTAAATTTCAGATTATCAAAAAAAGCACCCTCTTGAATCAATTTCCCTTTTAAAGAATGCATACTCCACTTCTGCGGCCCGTAATACCATTCCGCATTCTTCAATTTTCCGTCTTTCCTTTGGATTAATCTATCATACCTGGGAATATCTGAAGTTTCTGAATAATGAAATGCATATCTCAAATCAAAATTAGCAGAGGGACGATAACGAAGTTTCTGCATAAAGTTGAATTGATTGTAACCCGAAGGAACCTGCTTATCAGGCTGATCATTTTTCACTACAGAATCGCTCCCCTGAATTCTCTGTACATACTCTGTTCTTCTATAATCAGGATGTTCATGGCTTCCCATAATTTGGTCATCATAAGCACTGTATGAAATACTGGTTAGAGCTCCCCAATTCTCTCTTCCATAATTAACATCAACATGGCCGGTCCTTTCGTTATTAGCGGAGGCATACCTGGCCATAGCACTGGCTTGTATGTTAGGTTTAGCCGAAGTAGATAATTTAACGCTTTTAGTATGAAAATCCATTACACCACCCAGGGCATCCGAACCATAAGTCACCGAACCCGGACCAAAAATCACTTCAGAGTTTTCAACAGCATGCGGATCCAAAGAGATAACATTGTGCAGATTACCACTTCTGAAGATGGCATTGTTCATTCTGACACCATCAACAACTAACAAAACTGAATTGGTTGCAAATCCTCTTATCATCGGACTACCTCCTCCAAGCTGACTTTTCTGAATGAATACTTCTTTGGTGTTTCCTAAAAGGTCAGCAGAGGTCTGAGGATTATAAAATTCAATTTCTTCCTCCGAGATAGTAGAAATTTTATTTGGAATTTCATTTTTATTTTGCTCCCAGCGATACGCTGAAATCACAAACTCTTCCAGCATAATCGTTTCTTTCTCCAAACCAATCGAATAATCCATTTTCTTTAATTCTTCCTTGGTACGTACAATATTTTTATAAGTAGGATGCTGAAAATAAATGGAATCCTGCATGCTATAGTTATCTAATTTAACGATACCGCTTTCATCAGAAATTGCAGATATTTTCTGGTCTGAGCTATATGTTGCAACATTTTCAATTGGTTTCAAAGTTTCACTATCAAAAACTTTTAAATTTTGAGAAAACCCATACTTAAAAGAAAAAACAATCAGTATTATGAAAAAAAGTTTTCGACACATTATCAAATTAATTTTTATTTTTAGTTTCTTAAGAAGTATTATTTTTGCTTTTCGTTTGAATCAATTTGTGTTAGATAAATATATCCATATAAGGATTAATTAAGAAGATAAAATTTTAAAAAAGATGAAGAAAACCGCATTAATCATTGCCGCAATTGTATTAATTTCCATAGCAGGCGTATTTTATTACCTGAAAAAACAAAGAATTCCCGAATTTGATATTTTAAAGATTATTCCTAATGATGTTGCTTTTTTTATTGATGTCAACGATGCAAAAAATTTTCTTCAAAAATTCACTTCTGATAACGCCATTTGGGAAGAATTAAAAAACATTAAAGAAATCAATAAGTTTGACAATCAGCTAAATCAATTAGACTCAATCGTATCCGCAGATGAAACGCTTAAAAAACATTTCAATGAAAAACGGATAATTATTGCCGGACAAAAACAAGGAAAGTCAAAACTAAATTTTCTTTACTTAATGGATATTGAAAATCTGCGGGAGCAAAATCATCTCAAACATTATCTTACACAATGGGCAAAACAGAACAATCACAAGACAAGTTCAAGAAGTTATAACAATACAAAACTTTACAATATACAACCAGATAGAAAGAATTCTTTCACTTATGGCTTTTTAAAAGGTACTTTGGTGGCAAGTAAATCCAATATTCTTGTAGAGAAAGCTGTGCGTTCTGCATCTGTAAAAAACTCCATCAAAGATGAAGAAAGTTTTCAAAAAATTCACAAAACAGCCGGGAAGAACGTAATTGGTAACATTTACATAAATTATCCCGAACTATCCAAATTAACAGAACTAATTTTCAATAAAAATATAAAAGAACAGGCAGTCTCTGTTTCAAATTTCGCAAAATGGTCGGCACTGGATATTAACGTAAAGAAGGAAACCCTTTTGATTAATGGTTTTACCGGGGGTGAAACTAAAAAAAAGGAAATGACCGATATTTTCAAAAACCAAAGCCCTGTTGAACAAGAAATAGCCTCAATTTTACCAGCGAACACATCTGCCTACACAACACTTGGAATTAGCGACAAAGAATTATATAAAAAAGACTATAAAGCATACCTAAAACAAACAGGACAAATAGACACATACAACAAAAAAATCCAGACAACGAAACGTAAATATGGATTTAATCCCGAAACTACATTCTACGAACTTCTTGATGAAGAGCTCGGAATCACCTATATAGGAGGAAGTGCTGAGAATCCTCAAAAAAAGGCATTCGTTATTTTAAAAACAAAGGGAAAGCGTTTTGCCCAAAGAAAAATGGGGCCCATTTCAAAAGCAGCATGTTCAAAAGCAGGCATTTCTACATATAAGGAAGAAATGAAAATTGACAAAGAGACCAAATATGAAGCATTTAAGTTACCTGCAGAATCTTTATTTGAAGATATGTTCGGAGATATGTTCAAAGGAATAAGCAATCAATATTTTACATTTGTAGAAAATTTCGTTGTTTTCACCAGCTCTCCAAAAATGCTGGAAAAATTCATTCATTCAAATATACTTAACAAGACGTTGGATAATGATCATCAATACCAGCAATTCACCGATTATATCTCAGAAAAATCAAATTTTCATTTTTATTCGAACATGTTTCGTTCCCCACGTCTCATCGGAAGTTATTTCAACAAAGATATCGAAAAAGGTATTCAGGAAAATATAGAACAAATTCGGAAGTTTCAGGCAATAGCCTATCAAATCATGGGCAATGGCGACATGACGTACAACAATATCTTCATAAAATATATTCCGACAATCGATAATGACCCACAAACAACATGGGAGTGCCATTTAGATACAACTATCAACATGAAGCCGGCATTAGTTACTAACCATTATACGGGAGAGAATGAAATTTTCATTCAGGATAATAAAAATAAAATCTACCTTATAAATAAAGTAGGCAGAATTCTTTGGAAGAAACGGCTAAACGAACAAATAATCAGCGACATAACCCAAGTGGATTATTATAAAAACGGCAAAAAGCAGATGCTGTTCAACACAAAAAATAAGATCCACCTGATAGACAGAAATGGGAACTACGTGGAGCGGTATCCGGTCAATTTACCTTCTCCGGCCGTAACAGGTATTTCCGTATTTGACTATTCTAATAATAAAAACTACCGCATATTTGTTCCCTGCGAAAACCGAAAAGTTTACGATTATAATATTGAAGGCAACATATTAGAAGGCTGGCAATTTGGCAAAACAGATACCAGGGTAACAACTCCGGTCCAACACTTCCGGGTGAAAACAAAAGATTATATCGTTTTAGCAGACCAAAATCGCGTATATATATTAAACAGACGCGGCCAGGTTCGCGTAGAACCTGAAAAGCAAATAGCAAAATCCGAACACAATCGTTTCTATTTAAATCACGGAGACACAATACAAAATGCCAATATTGTCACAACAGACAAAAAGGGTAATGTACACCACTTCTATTTTGACGGAGAAGTAAAAAGCGTGGATTACAATGAGTATTCAGAAGAACATTTCTTTATGCACGAAGACATAAATAGCGATGGATCAAAAGACATGATATTCTTGGATAACAAACAACTGGATGTTTTTGAAGAAAGCGGGAATAAACTGTTTGATCATAAATTTAAAAATTCCATCCATCATGAACCTATATACTTTCATTTCTCGTACAATGACAGGAAAATTGGAGTAGTGTCAAAAAAAGGTAATAAAATCTATCTTTTTAATAGCAATGGAGAAACATACAAAGGTTTTCCGCTGGAAGGCAATACTCCTTTTAGCATTGGTTTTCTGGAAAAATCAAACAGAAAATTCAATTTGGTTGTAGGAAATAAGTATAACTTTTTATATAATTATTCAGTAAATTAATTATTTTTGAATTTTAATCTGTCCATATATGAAAAAAGAAGCTACAATTTATATCTTCAGCTTATTCATTAGTCTTTTACTGGTTACATCATGCCAGTTAGATAAATTTGATTTAAGCGATCTTTCAGAAAAAAAAGAAATCGGCCAGGGATGGGCTGCCCCCCTTATCAAAGGTGAGCTAACTACACAGGATTTATTGGAAACTTTTGACAGCACCGGTCTCATCAATTCAGATGCAGAAGGGTTACTATATATGGTATATACCGACTCATTGTATTCGCTCACAGCAAATGATGAGGTAAATCTGCCAAATCAAAATTATTTTGATTTGTTATACGAAGTGCCTTATACAATAAATAACTTTACCGGCTCAGAAACAGTGTCTAAGGATATAACACACAAAATAATTTTTGATAGCGATGAACAGCTAGATTCTGTCATAACAGATATTTTCACACTAAAACAACATATAACATCCAACATAGAGCATGATATAGAAATTACAATTACCTATACAGATATTGTAAAAAATGGAGCGCCTTTAGTTGAAAACACAAATATTCTTGAAAATGATATTCCCTATGATGAAGAATTGACTAAAGACCTGGAGGACTATACAATAAGGACTCATTCTTTTGATACTTCTGATCACAAATATTTCCGTATGCACTATGAAGTAACCGTAAATGGCACTGGCAATGACTTAAATAAAGGGGAGGAAGTATCAATAGAAACAATTATTGAAAACGTGGATATGCAAAGCGCATACGGATATATTGGTCAGGATACACTCATGCAACAGGAAGCAAATATTCCGATTGAACTATTTGGGGAGACCCAGGAAGGAACCGTAGAATTTGCCAATCCGCAATTTAAATTCCTGATAGAAAACTCTTATGGAGTTCCTATTCAAATTGAATTAAAAGATGCTAAAGCCTATAGAGAAGGTTCTACAGACTCCACAGATATAATATTTGAAAATTCATCCAACATATTTGATATAAAATATCCTGAATTTAGTAAAAATGAAGTTGGTGAAACCAAAAAAGACACTGTAAACATTAGTAACAGTATTACTAATTTAAGTGATGCACTGGCAACAAATCCTACTCATGTTAAATTTTCAAGCCGGGGTATCTCAAATCCGGATGGTCTGACCGGCGACACTAATAATTTTGTAACCGATGAAAGCCAGTTTAAAATATTCAGTGAACTATATTTACCATTGCATTTACGTGCGGAGGGACTGTCATTAAGAGATACAGTAGATTTAGATATGAGTGATATAATTGAAAAAGATCAAGAAGAAATTAAAGAAGTAATCACCAAATTCAAAACTATCAACGGATTACCGGCTGATGTCGATTTTCAGGTATATTTTCTGGATAACACTTATCAAATGATCGACACGTTATTTAATGAGAATAACAGGCCTGTTATAGAATCGGCTTCTACCGACAGTGAAGGCAAAGTTACAGACCTTACCGAAAAAATATCTGAAATGAGTTTTTATGAAAACGAAATAAACGATCTAACGAAAGTACGAAATGCAGTTTTTGAAGCTAGCATAAAAACTTCAGAATTTTCAACCGATACAACTAAAAAAGTGAAATTTTACTCAGATTACACATTCAATTTCAGAATGAATATAGAAACCAAAATCAACTTAAACTTAAATAATTAAACGCATTTTTGAAATGAAGAAATTATTACTCCTTAACTTCTTCCTTTTTGCTATAGCTCTGACTACTATAGGACAACACAGTCAATCCCTATATTATATGGAAAGACTGCCGCAAGTCACTTCCATGAACCCGGCAATTCAACCAGTTAGTAATTTCTACCTCGGTTTTCCGGTAATTTCTAATGTTAATCTGAACATTGGAAACAACACACTTAGTTTTGATGATGTGATATTTGAAAGCGAAGAGGTTGGTTCTAAAATCACATTTCTTCACCCATCCTATAATATTGATAACTTTCTTAATAAATTAAATGACAATAATGATATATTTACAGAATTCTCAACCAATATATTCAATATAGGTTTCCGTGCTGGTGACAGCTATTTCACCCTCAATGTTCAGGAGAAGTCAGACATACGAATGAGTTATCCCAAAGATTTAGCCACAATCCTGTTAAAAGGGAATGAGGACTTCAAAGGCAAAACCGCCGAGTTTGGAAATTTTTCTGCTTTCTCTAGTCATTATTTGGAATATTCCCTTGGGTATTCACAAGAAATAAGCGATGAATTAACTTTTGGAGTTAATGTCAAATATTTGAACGGACTTGGACTGCTTAAAAGCAAAGATTTTGATTTAGGACTATACACAAGTGAAGAGGGTGACTCTTTATCGCTGACTTCTGATATTTCCCTGCAAGGTTCTGCTCCCGTTACTGTAAACACAGACAGCTCAAATTACATAGAAGATATAGAAAGCAGGGATATAGAAGTTTCTGACCTAACTTCCAACCCGGGCTTCGCATTTGATTTTGGTGCCACTTACGAAGTTATGGATGATCTTCAATTATCAGCAAGTGTGGTTGATTTAGGATTTATCAACTATAATAATACTTCAGCTCATAATTATACCATTAAGGGACAATACTCATTTACAGGAGTTGATGTCAGCGATGAGTTTGGCAACGAGGAAAGTACAGATCCTATGGAAAACCTGGAAGATTCTTTAAAAGAGGAAGTGAAGATGGAGTATTCAGACCAGGGATTCCTCCACTTTTTAGGCCCTAAAATATATGTCGGAGCTAGATATTATCTACATGACCGTGTTGACTTCGGTCTTCTTTCACGAACACAGTTCTATAATGGAAGAATGCTCCAAAGCTTTACGTTATCTGCAAACACCCGTCCAATCAGAGGAATTTCTCTTACAGCCAGCTATTCTGTCTTAAACAATTCATATAATAATTTAGGTTTAGGACTGATTCTTCGCTTAGGGCCGTTTCAGGTATATGCAATGTCCGATACGTTTTCAGCAGGATTGTGGCCACATAAAACGCAATCATTCAATATGCGGTTTGGGTTAAATTTTGCATTTGGTAATAATCCGAAAAAACGTATATTAAATAATGAACCAATGATCCGATAAAATTTTAAACCTAAGTTGAGCGGTTTGAACAAAGTGAAAAGGCGCTTTACTTATCCGGCAGCTGCCGGACCGACAAAGAAATTATTGCTTTTCACCGAATAGGTGAGGTGAAAACTTTACAATTTCTTTGTAGTAAGCGAAAATCGCTCAGATTGGGTTAAATAAAAATATACAACCTATAATTTACCCAAAACTAACCTGATATAGTTTTGGGTTTTATTTTATTTCCTGTTACTTTTGAACTCAATTGCTACATTGTTGTAATAATAAAAATACTTTTAACTATGAACGTAGCAAAAGACATAACGCAACTAATTGGAAATACTCCTTTAGTACAAATCAATAAATTAGCTAAAGGCAGTCAGGCAAACATCTTCGCTAAACTGGAGTTTTATAATCCAGGTGGTTCGGTAAAGGATCGTCTGGGCTATGCATTAATAAAAGATGCAGAAGAAAAAAACATCCTGACAAAAGATTCAGTAATAATTGAGCCCACAAGCGGAAATACAGGGATAGGCCTCGCAATAACCTGTGCAGTAAAAGGATATAAACTAATCGTCACAATGCCTGAAAGCATGAGCATAGAACGGCGTAATCTGATTAAAGCTTTTGGCGCAGAAGTTGTTCTTACTCCTGCAGAAGAAGGCATGAAAGGCTCAATAGAAAAAGCACACAAGTTAGCCGAACAATATGAAAATGCCTATATTCCGATGCAATTTCAAAACATGGCAAATGTTGAGATCCATAAACAAACAACAGCTCAGGAAGTATGGAATGATACTGACGGACAAGTAGATATATTTGTTGCAGGTGTAGGCACAGGAGGAACAATTTCAGGTGTTGGTGAAATTCTTAAAGAAAAAAACAAAAATATGCAGATTGTGGCCGTCGAACCTGCTGACTCCCCTGTTCTTTCCGGTGGAGAACCCGGAAAACATAAAATTCAGGGCATCGGGGCCGGTTTCATTCCGGATATTCTAAATAAAAAAGTGATTGATGAAATTTTTACGGTTGAAAACGAAACAGCTTTGCAAATGGCAAGAGATATGGCAAGCAAAGAAGGAATTTTCACCGGTATATCGTCCGGTGCAATTTTACATGCAGCAATAGAAATAAGTAAAAGAGAAGAAAATAAAGATAAAAACATTGTTGCAGTAGTGTGCGACACTGGCGAACGCTACCTGAGCACTCCATTGTTCAATCCTGAGGCAGAATAATTATGCAAAATAAAAATGCTCATTCACTTGAAAAAACGATTGATCGGTTATCCGACCCTCAACTCCATAGAATGATTTATATGCCCGGCCATGGTAAACCCATGCCATCGGCATCAATACTTGAAGAAATTATTAATAATATAAGAGCAGTTCTTTTTCCGGGATTTTATGGAGAATCGAAAATAAACACACAATCGGTTAACTACCATATCGGGCATAACATCGACCGTATTTATGAACAATTAACCGAACAAGTTAGAAGAGGAATATGTTTCGATTGCCCAAATAAGCCTTATGAAGAATGTGAAAAGTGCAAAGACCAAGCGCCGGATCTTACTGCTGAATTCATTGAAACCTTACCTGAATTACGTAAAGTATTAGGTAAAGATGTGGAAGCTACCTATAACGGAGACCCTGCCTCAAAAAGCCAGGCGGAAATTATTTTCTGCTATCCGGGAATTAAAGCAATCACAAATTACAGAATTGCTCATGAGCTATGGAAACTGGGCATTCCCCTCCTCCCCCGTATCATAACTGAAATGGCACACTCAGAAACTGGTATTGATATACACCCAAAAGCAGAAATCGGTGAAAGTTTTGTGATTGATCATGGCACCGGTATTGTAATTGGAGCTACTTGTATTATAGGAAACGGGGTAAAAATATATCAGGGCGTAACTCTGGGAGCCAAAAGCTTTCCTTCAGATGAAGACGGCAATCCCATAAAAGGAGTTGAAAGACACCCGATTGTAAAAGATAATGTAGTAATTTATGCAGAAGCTACAATTTTAGGTAGGGTGACCATTGGAGCCAACTCTATAGTAGGCGGAAATGTTTGGTTAACCAGAAGTGTTCCTGAAAATTCCAGAATCATACAACAAAAAGCCCAAACAATGAATTTTGCTAATGGAGAAGGAATCTAAAACAATGTTTATATAGTGTCTCTAAAAACGAGTTTTAATCTTTAATAAATCTATTTTCATTTTAATGCATAGAAATATAACTTCTGATAACCAGCGATTTAGCATCCCTTTAGAAAATTCTAAAAGGCAGCGGGCAAGCCAAGAGAGTGTTTTCTTATAACCACTATATATTTATTAATCAATGATTTAAGCACCTTGTAACTATTTTTTGATAAAGTTTACCTACAGACTGAGGCTGTATAATTCAGAATTATTATACACCCAGCGCATATAAATCTTAAAAGCACCAGTATTTATAATACAGAGCAAAATATTCCTTCCTCCGGAAAAATATGTTATTTTTATCATCAAATAAACGCTATTCAAATGAAAAAAATAATAATTAACTCCGCTCTGGCACTTTTGCTAGCAGTAGTTTTTTCTGCATGTTCAAATCAAAGTGAAGATCAATCGAATCTAAAGATAGCTATTCTTCATACAAACGATATGCATGCCAAAATTGACAATATGGCAAAACTCGCTGCCTATAAGCAAGAAGTTGAAGGGCAATATGACCACGTATTTCTCGTAAGCGCCGGTGACATTTTCAGCGGTAATCCTGTTGTAGATGTATACAAAAAGAAAGGTTACCCGATGATCGATCTGATGAACCGACTTGGATACGACTTAACGGCTATTGGAAATCATGAATTTGATTACGGGCAGGAAGTACTTGCGAAACGAATGAAACAAGCCGATTTTCAATTTATATGTGCTAACATTAATACTCAAAAAACCAGTTTACCGCAACCAAAACCTCATGCGGTGCTGGAAGCAGATGGGAAAACATTATTGTTCATAAGTTTTATTGAAATATGGAACGATGGCCTGCCGTCAACTCACCCCGCTAAGCTTAAAAACCTTGAATTTCAAGACCCAGTTGAATCGGCTGGTAAATTCACCAAGCTTGCAAAAAATCATGATGCGTTCATTGGCCTCACTCATCTGGGCTACAGAGCAGACAAACGTTTAGCTCAAGAACACCCTGAATTTGATCTCATTATAGGTGGTCACTCCCACTCTTTTCTTGATTCAGCAGAGAAAGTGAACAACACTTTTATCACACAAGTTGGAGATGACATCAATTATGTTGGCAAAACAGTACTTTCCTTCAACAATGATGAGTTGACAGATATTCACACAGAAGCAATTGATTTAAAGAACTATGAAAAAGAAAACAAAAAAATTGCTTCACTCATAAAGAAATACAACAACAATGAAGCCTTAAATGCAGTTATAGGCAAAGCTGAGAACCCTATTCGCGGAAAGGGAGAACTTGGAGCTCTTTTCACAGATGCGCAAGTTGAAATGCAAAACCTTGATTTTGCATTCCAGAATAATGGCGGGATCCGAATTGGAGAAATCCCTAAAGGAGAAATAAAAGTGAAAACCATATATCAACTTGACCCATTTGGAAACGATCTGGTAAAAATTGAAATGAAACCGGATGAAATAAAATCGCTGCTAAGAAGTGGTTACCAAAGAGGGAATGAACCCAACCTGCAAATTGGCGGAGGAAGCTATACTATACATTTGAATGATGAAAACGAATTAAAACGCATTACAATTCGGAATGAGGAAGGTGAAAAACTCCACACGGATTCAACCTATAAAGTAGGTTTAAATAGTTATATCACAGAAACCTATACCTTTGACCATGAAGATGAGGGAGAGTCATTGTATGTAACTACAGCTAAAAACCTAATCGACTTTATTAAAGAAAAGGAAAATATCGATTATAGTGGAGTCAAAAGAATACATGTAGAAAAGACTGAATAGGCAAATTCAGAAGTAGAGGATAAAAATTAAAAAGGTAGTTAGTAGCCAGTAGTTATTGTTGAAGGCTATAGAATTCATTTCTTGCAATGAGATAATTAAAATTAATTGAGTTGATTGAGTGTTCTGAATTCTTATAGAAATATAGAGGTACTTTTTAAGCTGCCTAAATAAAACAAGTTTTCAAGAAAAAGAAGCATCCCTTATACATATTTCGGGGTGCTTCTTTTTATGGGATCGGTTAAAAAACCTCTTAGCTGGAAAAATTTAAATCTTATCGGTTTCCACAACTTTGGCCAAAATATCTGCGTAAGGGATGATCAAATACTTTTTCCCGTCCAATTCAGCTTCAGTTCCCGAAAATTCCTTATAAAGCACATAGTCGCCAACCTCAATCGCGGAATTTTCAATTTCACTTGTAGCAATAACTTTTGCCGTTTTTTTCTTTTCTTTAGCCGAATCTGGAATAATAATTCCGCTTGCTGTCTTCTGTTCTCCTTCTTCCTCATTAAGATCTAAAAGGACGTGTTCGTTTAGTGGTTGTAATTCTTTCATTTTAAACATTTTATTTAATTAGACATTTGTATTGCTATGCTTGAATTCCTAACATCTCATTTATTTTAGAACGATTGAAGCCTACAATTATCTTACCGTTGATTTCAGTTTGTGGCACTCCCTGCTGTCCACTCTTCTTTACCAATTCCTGTGCCATCTTTTGATCTTTGGATACATCAATGTCCCGAAAAGAAATTTGGTTACGTTTCAGGTAATCCTTTAATGTATTGCAATGTGGACAAGTTGGCGTGCTATAGACAATCACCCTCTTTTGTTCAGATTTTCCTCTTTTTTCTCCAGAATAAACAGTATGCTGAAAAAAAGAAGTCAAATAATCTATTGACTGACAACCTTTAACAGTTTGCTTCAAAACTCCTCCTTCAAATTCCAGCAATGCCGGTGCGGTTTGAATGTCATACTTTGAATGTATATCTCTGACACTATTAACATCTGCAGTTAAAACGACCCCGGACTCTTTAATTTTATTCGCCACATTCTTTATGTTCTCATAGGCACAGTCACTCTTTTCAATACCAGACTTATAAAACAATAAATAAATTTGACCATGGTTTGTAAGATGACTTTTAAAATCATCATATCCCTGTACTTCAATCATTCTCATAATATAAATTTTATTTCAATCCAACATATCTGCATGTTTGCATATTTTATGCCAAAAAATGCATCTGCCAAAATATATGTAAATTTGTCAGGCGTATTTTTTACTATCTTATTAAACATATCCGTTTTTATATAGTTGTTAAAAAAAAAAGGAGGTGAAAATGAGTTTAAAAAACATTAAAATCGTCAATTTAGTCCATAAAGATTTTGAAGATCTTGAATTGTGGTATCCGGTTTTACGGCTGCGTGAAGAAGGAATTACAGTTCACATCGCAGGAGAACAAGCCGGAAAAACGTACTTTGGAAAAAATGGCGTTCCTGCAGAAGCTGATATTGGTTTTTCTGAAATAGACCCTAAAGAATATCAAGGTTTGGTGGTTCCCGGAGGCTGGGCTCCTGATAAACTACGCAGATACAAGGAGATTATTGACTTTACAAAAGCGATGAATGAACAGGAAAAACCAATAGGAGAAATTTGTCATGCCGGATGGGTTTTGATCTCCGCCAATATTCTAAAAGGAAGACGAGTTACAAGCACAAAAGGAATAATGGATGATATGAAAAATGCCGGAGCTAAATGGAGCGATGAACCGGTAGTTGTGGATGGCAATCTTGTCTCAAGCAGAAAACCTATAGATCTGCCAATTTATATGAAATCATACATTGATCTTTTAAACAGAACATACAATAAATAGTGCCTCTAAACTCCTCCTAAACTGAAATAAACCTGCTTACGTAAAATTTTGTCAAAACGGAATTAACTGTTATTGAGCGGGATAGCCTTCTGTCAGCTGTCGGAAAATTTAAAAGGGCAGCGGGCTAGCCGGGAGAATGTTTTTTTAGAACCACTAAATAAGGAATCTATTTATCCGGTGTTTCTTTTAAAATTAAACAGATAGAGTTTTCAACACAATATCTTAAAAACCAACTATATTCACCGCTTAGGGAAAGTACTTCATCAATTGCAGTTTGCAACTGCTCAATAGTACCCCATTTGATCGATTTTCGCTCACGTGTAAGAAGATTTTTATTGTCCTGATTTTCGTGGACAAACCTCCGCAAAACCGCTCCTGTTTTTTGTTTAAGTTAATGTGACAGGCCATGTGAAAATAGTAACATGACTTAAGTTTATGGAATAAAAAGCAGAATATCAAATGATAAGCTGGGCAAGCGACTTATATCGCACCGCTCAACCGCCTACCCTTGCTTCCTTCCGGACCTGGGGGAGTTCAGCGGGAGCTGGTCGTATAAGACTTGCCCAGGAATTGCAAAAATAGAAAATTAAATTTTAATGACAAATTATTCACAAATAAAAATCAAAAATTCTATATTTGCTTTGTAACCAAAAACTATAGCCATGGAAACACAACAACAACCTACAGAAAACCAAAACAAAGCCAGCCAGGGAAACACTTATATGAAGAGTGCAATGACTTTTGGCCTCATTACCGGCATCCTTTTAGTGATTTACACTTTACTTCTTTATATGACCGACAATTATGTTTCCAAAAACACTATTTTAGGACTACTACAATGGGTTATATTAACTGGTTGTTTGTACTATGGAATAAAAACTTACAGAGACCAATATTCCGAAGGATACATCACATACGGAAGGTCACTTGGTTTAGGTGTACTGATCAGTGTTTTTGCCGGTGTTATCGTGGGTATATTTACCTATTTACTATATACAGTAATTGATCCGGATTTATTAGATAAAACCATAAAAGTAGCACAAGAAGAAATGTTAAAAACCGGAATGTCGGAAGAACAAGTAGAAACTGCAACTGAAATGCAACGAACTTTTACTTCTCCTACAGTAATGCTCTTCTCTTCGGTATTATCATTAGCTTTTATAGGAACCATTATATCATTAATTGTTTCCATCTTCACAAAGAATGAAAAACCAATTTTTAATCAGTAAAGAAAAATAAATTTGAATGGATATTACGGTATTAGTTCCTTTATACAACGAAGTAGAATCTTTAGAATCTTTAGCCAGCTGGATATCTCAGGTGATGAACAATAATCAGTTTCAGTATGAAATTATTTTTGTTGATGACGGCAGCGACGACAGATCATGGGATAAAATTAAACAATTAAAAAAATCAAATTCAAATATAAAAGGATTAAGCTTCAGAAAAAACTATGGAAAATCTGCTGCGCTTCAAATAGGCTTTAAAGAGGCAAGTGGTGATGTAGTTATCACTATGGATGCAGATTTACAAGATAGTCCTGATGAAATACCGGAATTATATCGAATGATACTGGAAGATAATTACGATATGGTTTCCGGATGGAAAAAGAAGCGGTTTGACAGAATAACAAAAACCATCCCCAGCAAATTCTTCAACAAAACAGCACGGGTGGTTACCGGTATAAAATTGCACGACTTCAACTGCGGACTTAAAGCATATAAAAATGAAGTCATCAAAAGCATTGAAGTTTATGGCGAAATGCACCGATACATTCCTGTGATTGCAAAAAGAGCAGGATTTACAAAAATTGGGGAAAAAGTTGTCACGCACCAAAAACGTAAATTCGGAGTAACCAAGTTTGGAATTGACCGGTTTATAAAAGGTTTTCTGGATTTAATGTCAATTACTTTTATTACAAAATTTGGGAAACGCCCCATGCATTTGTTCGGAACCTTAGGCACAGCAATATTTTTAATTGGTGTATTAGCGGCTATCTGGTTGGGAGGAACAAAGTTATACTACTTAAATCACAACATCCCGGCAAAATTAGTAACTGAAAGTCCTTATTTCTACATAGCACTAGCTTGTATGATTATCGGAACCCAACTTTTTGTTGCAGGATTCCTTGGAGAATTGATCTCGCGAAGCAGCGACCGTAGAGATCAATATCATCTGAAAGATAAATTTGATTAAAAAGGAAAAGAAATCATTAAGCTAACCTCCATTTTTCATGAATTTTTATAAATATGAATTAAAGGCAAAGCCTGTGTCACAAAGCGATATTAATCCCTGCCCCGCCCTGGTGACTATACGAAGGCGATGCCGATCTGGACAGCTTGGCCGAAATTGATTCGGAAAATTTAATTTTTGAAAAAAGTTTTACTGAAACGAAACGAAGTGAGCCCAACGAGGGTAAGTTCAATCGCTGTGGAGACAGGAATAATTCATGAATTATTCGGGCTAAAGTAATTCGCTTGTATTTACGGAAAAAGGTACGATTTTTGTTAAAACAAAGAAAAAAAAATAAAAATGAGCAGAATCACAAGATCAACAAACCCGGCTTTGACCCAAGAAATGTTCAAAGCCAGAAGCAACACTTCAACCCGGGAAGAAACAATGACCATAGAAGGGACGGTTAACAAAACGCTGATAATGTTTTTGTTATTAGCGGTTGGAGCTTTTTATACATGGAGGCTGTTTTTTAATGCGGCTACACCTGAAGCCGGTGCCTCTGCTGTAGTAACCTGGATTGCTATAGGAGGAATAGGAGGGTTTATAACTGCTTTGATTACAATTTTCAAAAAAACATTAGCTTCCATAACAGCTCCAATTTATGCTGTTCTGGAAGGGCTTTTCATAGGCGGAATATCAGCATTTTTTGAAGCCCGTTTCCCGGGAATTGTAATGCAGGCAGTAGCCTTAACTTTTGGTGTCTTACTTGTCCTTTTAGCTGCTTATAAAAGCGGTGTAATTAAAGTGACACAAAAATTTCGTGCAGGTGTCGTTGCAGCTACAGGTGCGGTTTTCTTAGTCTATTTATTATCAATGATTCTTCAGCTTTTTGGTGTTCAAGTCGCCTTGTTTCAACCAACTTTGTTAGGAATTGGAATAAGTGTGGTCATTGTAATCATTGCCGCACTTAATCTGGTATTGGATTTCGATTTTATTTACAGAGGTGCACAGGCAGGTGCCCCAAAACACCTGGAGTGGTTCGGAGCTTTTGGCTTAATTCTTACTTTGGTTTGGTTATATATTGAAATACTCAGACTCCTTTCTCTTATAGCCGGCAGAGACTAAATACAACATAAATACTGACAATCCTCATTTCAGTAAATCTGCGAAATGAGGATTTTTATTTTAAATTTGCAGCAAAATCATACTTAAAAATAATTCCTATGGATTCGTTAGAAAAGTATTTTGAAAAATTCAGAAAAAACACCATTGGTTATAATTCTGCTTTTGAATCTCCTTATGGAACAAAAAGTTTAATATATGCAGATTGGCTGGCTAGCGGGAGGCTGTATCAACCAATAGAGCAAAAAATCCAGGAGGACTTTGGTCCTTTTGTTGCAAACACACATACTGAGACGAGTGAAACGGGTGTACGCATGACCCGGAGCTACCACCATGCTCAACAAATCATAAAAAATCATGTAAACGCCGGACCCAATGACGTAATTGTCAACGATGGCTCTGGTATGACCGCAGTAATCAACAAACTTCAAAGAATTTTAGGATTAAAAGGCTGCGGAATGCTCAAAAATAAGGATTGCCTGAGAGAAGCCGAAAAACCGGTTGTTTTTGTAACTCACATGGAACATCACTCAAATCATACATCCTGGCTTGAAACAATGGCTGATGTTGTTCTTCTTGAACCCGACGAAAACCTGTTGGTTGATACAAAAGACCTTGAGCACAAATTAAAAAACTACAAAGACCGAAAATTTAAAATCGGTAGTTTCTCGGCTTGCTCAAATGTTACGGGTATTCAACCACCCTACCACAAACTGGCAAAGATAATGCATCAACATGGTGGTTTAGCTTTTGTTGATTTTGCAGCATCTGCTCCATACGTAGATATGGATATGCACCCCGAAGATCCTGAAGAAAAACTCGATGCCATATTTTTCTCCCCTCATAAATTTTTAGGTGGCCCGGGCTCTGCCGGCATTATGGTTTTTGATAAAAGACTATATCATACTCCCGTTCCTGATAATCCGGGAGGTGGAACCGTAGACTGGACGAATCGTTGGGGAGAATATAAATTCCTGGATGATATAGAAGCCAGAGAAGACGGTGGCACACCAGGTTTTTTGCAGGTAATAAGGGCAGCTCTCTCCATTAAATTAAAAGAGCAGATGGGTATTGAAAATATTGAGGCCAGAGAAAAAGAACTTGTGCAATTAGCATTTCAGGAATTGAGAAAAATACCAGGGATAAAATTGCTGGCTGACGACGTTGAAGATAGATTGGGGGTAATAAGCTTTTATCATGAAGACATACATTTTAATTTGCTTGTAAAACTACTGAATGACCGATACGGGATACAGGTCAGAGGTGGATGTGCATGTGCCGGCACATACGGTCATTATCTGTTAAATGTAACCTACAAAGATTCAAAACATATTACAGACCTGATAAATCACGGAGACCTGTCACAAAAACCAGGTTGGGTACGATTATCTCTCCATCCTACTATGAGAGACGATGAAGTCTACTATTTTGCAAATGCACTAAAAGAAATTATAGAAAATATTAACGAATGGGAAAAAGACTATTCTTACAATAAACATCTAAATGAATTTGTGCATAAAAGTTTTCACCCATTTGATATAGAAAAATGGTTTGAAATGGAATAATTTTTATTTTCTTCATAGAAAATAAAAAACAAATATAATTTTTTGATATTTAAATAATCCTGTGTATTTTTGCATTCGCTTTTATTGAAAATAGAAATTAAAAGAAAAGATATAGAGATGAAAAAAGAAGTACATCCAAAAAATTATAGAGTAGTTGTTTTCAAAGACATGTCAAATGAAGAAACATTCATGTCTAAATCTACTGTTGAAACAAATGATACCATTACAATGGACGACGGAAAGGAATATCCTTTAGTTAAACTGGAAATTTCAAATACCTCCCATCCGTTTTATACTGGTAAGAGGAAGCTTATTGACAGCACAGGAAGGGTAGATAAATTTATGAATAAGTATAAAAAACATTACGAGAACAAGAAAAAATAGGTAGATTTTTTTACAGTTTTACAAAAAGAGCTCCGATAAAAACCGGGGCTCTTTTTAATTTATTATATTTGTCAATATTGAAAGAGATGATTTATAATAAAACATTTACAAATCTTTGCACTTAGCAAAACATGTGATTAATAAATAAAATACAATACACATGAATTATATTTTATTTGACGATTATAGCCGGGACAATCTACTTCCGCTAACATTCACAAGACCCACATCAGAAATTCGAGTGGGAATTTTAACTATAAAAGAAAAGTGGGAAAAATATATAAAAACGACCTGCTCCTATATTACAGCAGATTATTTATCCGATAAATTTCCTCTAAAACAGGATCAATACAATATTCTGATAAATGGCTCCGTACTACCGAATGATAAACTATTCAATGAAATTAAAACATTAAAACCAGGACAAACCCTGGTCAGCGGCAATGACATTCTTGCCGGTTACTTAGAAAAAGATGAAATTGAAGCATTCCGAAAAAAAGAATTAAGAGAGATAGAAATAAAAGAATTTAAGGGAAAGGTTATAAAAATTAACTATCCCTGGCAAATATTTCAGCAAAACGGAGAAGCAACAAATCAGGATTTCAAATTATTGACAAATGGCCGTGAGTCAGCACCAATTAGTGAAACGAATAAGATAGCAGGTAAAGAAAATATTTTTATAGAAGAAGGAGCAACCGTTGAATTTGCAACTCTAAACGCATCAAAAGGCCCGATATACATAGGAAAGGATGCTGAAATAATGGAAAACACAGCAATAAGAGGCCCATTTGCCATGTGTGAACACGCAGTTGTAAAAATGGCTGCAAAAATATATGGACCAACAACACTTGGTCCTTATTGCAAAGTTGGAGGAGAAATCAACAATTCTGTATTCATTGGTTATTCAAACAAAGGACATGACGGATTTCTTGGAAACTCAGTAATCGGCCAATGGTGTAATTTAGGTGCAGATACAAATAATTCTAATCTAAAAAACAATTACGCAGAAGTAAAACTCTGGAATTATGTAGAATCCCGTTTTATAAATACTTCATCACAGTTTTGCGGACTTATTATGGGTGACCATTCTAAATGCGGCATCAACACAATGTTTAACACAGGTACCGTTGTGGGAGTCAATGCCAATATTTTCGGAGAAGGATTCCCACGCAATTTCATTCCTTCATTCGCATGGGGAGGAACAAAAGGATTTAAGGTTTATAAGCTGAATAAAGCTTTGCAAGTAGCCGAAACTGTTATGAAAAGAAGAGATATAACGCTTGATGATACCGAAAAAAAGATTTTAACAGAAGTTTATAATCTAACAGAAAAATACAGAAATTTCTAAACAGTACAACCGCTCCCTCCTTTCTTTTTTGAAAGAAAACCAAAGGTTTTGCTTCAATTTCGTTATTTTTGGCACAGCAATTGACATTCCTTTATTTCGAGCTTGGCATTACACATGATGTCAATTTGACAGAAAACAATTAACATACCAGAGAGGAAAAATAAATTATGAGTTGGAAAAAAGATTTAAAAATTAATATGGACGATTTACTCATGCAGGAAGATTCAAATCAAAAATCAGAATTTATACCATTAATAACAGACGAAGAAGAAGATTCATTAAGTAAAGTAGAGGTTCCCGAAACCATTCCGATACTCCCTTTAAGAAATACAGTGCTTTTTCCGGGAGTGATTCTTCCCATAACAGTGGGGCGCGAAAAGTCGCTGAAACTTATTGATGATGTTTATAACAACGAAAAAGTTCTCGGGGCAGTTTCCCAAAAAGACCCTGCTATAGAAAATCCAGGGTTCGACGATTTGTATAAAGTAGGCACGATTGCCCAAATCATAAAAATACTGGAAATGCCAGATGGCAGCACTTCAGTAATTATCCAGGGGAAAAAACGTTTTCAACTTGATGATATAGTTGAAAAAGAACCCTATGACCAGGGAAATGTTACAGAGTTAGAGGAAGCAAAAAAAGAGGCTTCAGGGAAAGAATTTGAAGCGATTATCGGGTCGCTAAAAGACCTGTCATTGAAAATCATAAACTTATCAAGTAATATACCACAAGAAACTTCTTTCGCTGTAAAAAATATAGAAAACTCAACTTTCCTGATCAATTTTATCTGCTCAAACAGTGACATTGAACCTGAGGACAAACAAAACCTGCTCGAAACAGCAGATCTTAAGGATAGAGGTTTACAACTGCTGGAGCATCTTACAAAAGAGGTGCAAATGCTCGAATTAAAAAGCGACATCCAATCAAAAGTAAAAACAGATATGGACAAGCAGCAAAGAGAGTATTTGCTGCAACAACAAATGAAAACAATACAGGACGAATTGGGTGGAAGTGCTTTAGAGCAAGAAGTTGAAGAACTTAAGGAAAAAGCAAAGAAAAAGAAATGGTCAAAAGAAGTTGAAGATGTATTCAATAAAGAACTGGATAAGTTGCAAAGACTTAATCCTGCGGCAGGTGAATATTCTGTTCAGATGAACTATTTAAACACTTTGCTTGAATTACCATGGAATGAATTTACAGAAGACAACTACGACCTTAAAAGAGCAGAACGCATTTTAGATGAAGATCATTTTGGGCTGGAAAACGTAAAAGACAGGATACTTGAATATCTGGCCGTGCTTAAGCTTAAAGGCGACCTGAAATCGCCAATTCTTTGCCTGTATGGCCCTCCCGGTGTAGGAAAGACCTCTTTAGGCAAATCAATTGCAAGAGCATTAGGCAGAAAATATGTCAGAATGTCTTTGGGTGGTTTGAGAGACGAAGCTGAAATAAGAGGGCACAGAAAAACCTATGTGGGTGCTATGCCAGGCAGGATCATTCAAAATATAAAAAAGTCCAAGTCTTCAAATCCGGTTTTTGTACTTGATGAAGTAGATAAGGTAGGTAAAGATTTTCACGGCGACCCTTCTTCCGCTTTACTGGAAGTATTGGACCCGGAACAAAATACCGCATTTTACGACAACTTCCTCGAAGTTGAATATGACTTATCAAATGTAATGTTCGTTGCTACGGCTAACACTGTCGAATCGATCAGCCCTACGCTTCGCGACAGAATGGAAATGATCGATGTAAGCGGTTACATTATTGAAGAAAAAATTGAAATAGCTAAAAGACACTTAGTTCCAAAACAATTGGAAGCTCATGGATTGAAAAAGAATCAAGTAACTTTCACCAAAAAAGTATTGGAATACGTTACTGAAAATCATACCAGAGAATCAGGCGTGAGAACACTAGACAAGACCATAGCTAAAATCGTCAGAAATATAGCACGGGAAATAGCTTCGGAAGGTACACATACCAAAAAATTAACTATTGAGGATATTCGCAGAATATTGGGGCCTCCGGAATATTTCAAAGAAAAATACCAGGGAAATGAATTCGCCGGCGTTGTTACAGGACTTGCATGGACTGCCGTAGGAGGCGAGATTATGTTCATTGAAAGCAGCCTGAGCAAAGGAAAGGGAAAACTGACCTTAACCGGAAATCTGGGTGAGGTAATGAAGGAATCGGCTACTATTGCTCTGGAATATATTAAAGCTCATGCAGAGAACATCGGAATTGATGCAAATGTATTTGATATTTGGAATGTCCATATTCACGTTCCTGAAGGAGCAATTCCTAAAGATGGACCATCAGCCGGAATTTCCATGGCTGTATCACTGGCTTCTATTTTCACGCAGCGAAAAGTAAAGAAGAACATTGCTATGACAGGAGAAATAACTTTAAGAGGAAAAGTTCTCCCTGTGGGTGGTATTAAAGAAAAAATACTTGCTGCTAAAAGGTCGGGGATTAATGAAATCATTATTTCAGAAGAAAACAAAAAGGACTTAGAAAAAATAAAAGATATTTATCTTAAAGGACTTACGTTCCATTATGTTTCAAACATCATGGAAGTACTTGACGTCTCTTTACTGAAACAAAAGGTTAAAAACCCGATGAATTTACAAGAGCAGGGAACAGCCAAGGAGTAGCAGTGCAGTAGCAGTTGCAGTTGCAGTAGCAGTTGCTGCTTGCAGTTGCTGCTTGCAGTTGCAGTGCAGAAGGCAATCGGCGATAAGCAGTATAAGCAGTTTCCAGAATTCCACGATAAATAATTCTTTATCTTACAATAACGTCGTATTTCAACTGTAAATACGGCGTTTTTTATTTGCATATAGAAGATAATTCTTATCTTTATAAAAAAGTTCTATTGCTATGGCTGAAAATAAAACCAATAAATTTGGAACGGCGCCTGTTTTTTTTACGGCCATTTCCACGATTTTAGGAGCTATTTTATTTTTAAGGTTTGGATTTGCAGTAGGAAAATTAGGCTTTCTGGGCGTAATTGGAATCATTATACTCGGACATCTTGTTACTATCCCCACTGCCTTTGCCATTTCTGAACTAGCAACCAACCAAAGAGTGAAAGGTGGCGGAGAATACTATATTATTTCCAGGTCATTTGGAATAAACATTGGCAGTACCATAGGCATTGCTTTGTACCTATCCCAGGCAATAAGTGTCGCATTTTACGTAATCGCCTTTACTGAAGCATTTGAACCTCTATTCAACTGGTTTAATGAAACCTATGGATACACCTTGCCAAGGCAAGCCATTAGCATACCATCAATGGCACTTCTTTCCATATTGATACTGAAAA
>Ga0207414_1000075_pt1 | contig 47406 bp, 41 predicted proteins | sample PonA231FremontCA_2_FD_187269 | JGI IMG/M metagenome (GOLD analysis project Ga0207414, IMG submission 187269) | Marine sediment microbial community from Fremont, CA, USA - Pond A23 Sediment 1 (SPAdes) | ecosystem: Environmental > Aquatic > Marine > Unclassified | place: USA: Fremont, California...
AATCTCCACCGCTCTGTCGAATTCCTTCGGATTTGGCGGTCAGAACGCGTCGATTTTGATCGAGAAAGTGTAGTTTCCCTATACAGCTCAGTCCCGTTAAGATGTAATACACCTGATATCAGGGGGTTTCTCCCCCGGGGGCGATGAAAGATCCGCCTATAGAATGGGGGGAAGTTGATAATCAAAAAATAAGAAAACCCGATAGCCGAGGCTTTCTAGCCTCGGTGTTAATTAAGGTGTAAGTGTCCTGATTTACCTTCGGTAGGATTCAGTTCATAATTCCCGTACTTTTACCAATCATGACAGCAGCTCTGGAAAGAGCTACCTATCGCATTGATTATTCTTTTGGGGGATAAGTATCTCCGGTTCCCATTTAAAAACAAAGTAGCTCCGGTCCCCGGGCCGGGGTGGTTGGCAAGGGCATAAAATAGAAAAAGGGCACGAGAAGCAGTCCCGTGCCCTTTTTGCCTGATAGATGTAGTCTTTAAGTTAAGTTATTCCTTGACTTTCAGGACTTCCAGGGCGGGTAGTTCCTTGCCCCGCAGGAAGCCGAGACAGGCACCGCCACCGGTGGAAACGTGATCCATCTGCTCGGCAAAGCCGAACTGCGTGATAGCAGCTCCGGTTTCTCCTCCGCCGATAACGCGGTAGCCCGAGCTGCTGGCAACTGCCTTGGCGACTTCCTTGGTTCCGGCCTGGAACGGTTCCAGCTCGAAGCCGCCGAGCGGGCCGGCCCAGACGACCGTCTCTGCGGCCTCGATCTCCTGACTGTACTTCTTGATCGTCGCCGGTCCGATGTCTATACCCATCCAGTCGGGCGGTATTTTCGTCGCGTCCACCGTTTTAACCTCGCCTTCTTCGCTGAATTCCTTGGAGACCTTGGCGTCTTCCGGAAGGATTACTTCCGTGTTCCGGTCGTTCTTGACTTCTTCGAGGAAGTCCCGGACTTCGTCGACCATCGATTCCTCGACCAGCGAATCACCGACCATGTGCCCCTGGGCATGCAGGAAGGTAAAGGCCAGGGCACCGCCAATGAGGAACTCGTCCACCCTCTCCTTCATGTCCTCCAGGGCGCCGATCTTGCTTGAAGCCTTCTTGCCCCCGATGATTGCCACGAACGGGTGTTCCGGGTTATCTACAGCTCCGGTCAGGGCTTTTACCTCTTTTAGAATCAGCTTACCGGCGGCTGCAGGCAGCTTGGTTGCGACTCCGTAGTTTGAGACGTGTTTCCTGTGGACCATGCCGAAGGCATCGCTGACGAAGACGTCGGCCAACTCGCTCAAGTCCTCCGCGAACCCGTCGTCGTTTTCCTTCTCGCCCGCGTAGAAACGAGTATTCTCCAGGATGATGATTTCGCCGGGTTCGAGCTCTTCGATTTCGCCCTTTACTTCCGGTCCCGTGCAGTCGTCAAGTTTCTTGACTTTTGTTTCTACAAGTTCCGAGAGCCTATCTGCTACCGGGTCCATGCGAAGGTCCTCGTCGACCTCGCCTCCCGGTCGTCCCAGGTGGCTCATGAGAATTACTTTGGCTCCTGCGTCCGTCAGGTAGTTGATTGTCGGAAGGGCACTCTTAATTCTGTTATCGTTCGCTACCTCTCCGTCCTCGAGCGGGACGTTAAAGTCGACACGGACCAGAACGTCCTTGCCCGCGAGAGAGAGGTCTTCCATCGTTCTGTACTGTGAGGTTGGGTCTATCATGTTTTTCCTCCTTTTGATTCCGGTAAGCTCAACGCTGGTGAATTTACGAATGACCTAAGTGGTTCTTGTGATTATCCTAACAAATTCTAACGGAACGGGTTAACTGGCCTCAACGGGTACCTCGACAGTTCTATAGTTTGTTAGAACTGCTGGGGGGACCTATAATTGGTCGCAGTATACTTTTTAACTCGCAAAGGAGCTTAAAATGGGAATGAGTTCGAAAAAATTCGTCTCGGTTGTGGTTCTTGCCGGGTGCTTTGCCCTGGCGCTCGGGGTGCTGGCAACTGGAGCGGAGGTCATCCAGTCCACCGACGAGTTCGTGGCCAGGCTGGAGGAGGAGTACAGTCAGATTGCCAACTTTTCCGCCCGACTCAGTTTGTCCGGGACGGACCCCCCTGTCTCGGTCCGGGTGCTTGCCGTATCCGAACCGAGGAGCCTGCGGGTGGAGTACCTCTCGCCGGAGGAGATGCAGGGGCAGTTCTTCCTTCTCAAAGGGGACTTCCTTTACCAGTACATGCCGGGCCGTAACCTGATCATCAAGAAGGACCTGAAAGGGGCCGACCTTCCGGTGGAAGCGGCAAACCTGACTCCGGATTACCTGCTGCAGCTGGTTCGTTCCGACGACTTTGCAGTTAATTTGATCGGAATTCCGATCCCGCTCGGCCCTGACGACGGCGCCCCCGGTCCGCCGCTGGAACTTGGGACCTCCTTAAGCGGTTTGGTTCGTCCGGGTGTTTTTCCTTACGGTTCGGATCCCGGTTCCAGTTACGCTGCTCCGTTTGGTCTTGACTCCCTTTTCGGTGATTACGTCCTGGAGTTAATCCCGAAGTCCGGCGACTACCAGTTCTCTCGTCAGGTGATCCAGTTCGACCCGAAAGATTTTCTCCCGAGAGAATTAATTACTTATTTCGAGGGTGAGACTGGCGATACGGTCTACACCACGGTCGACGAAGTCAGGACGAACCTGGACCTGGAGCTTGAGGCAGTGAGGGCGTTACCGAAGGACGCCGAAATAATTGAGGACTAAAGGAGGCAGACATGTGCGGCATTATCGGTTATCTCGGTGAGAGAGAAGCCCAGCCGGTGTTGATCAATGGTTTAAAGAAGCTGGAATACCGCGGGTACGACTCGGCCGGCATAGCGGTAATGAGCGACAAGGAGCTGGGTATAGCAAAGATGGCCGGCAAGATTTCCGAACTCGAGGATTCGCTCGTGGAAAAGCCCCGGCCCGGAAAGGTCGGAATCGGCCATACGCGGTGGGCCACCCATGGAAAACCGAATGACGTCAATGCTCATCCGCATCAGGGCTGCGGGGACGAGTACAGCCTCGTCCATAACGGAATCATTGAGAACCACCGCAAACTGCGTTCCGAACTGGAAGCGGACGGACACGAGTTTAGCTCCGATACCGACTCGGAGGTAATAATTCACCTGATCGAAGAGGAGGTCGGGTCGCTCGAGGAAAAAGTCCGGGCCGCCCTGCGGCGGGTGGAAGGGACTTTTGCTATAGCTGTACTGAGCCAGGAAGAACCGGGTCGTATCGTCGGGGCGCGGCGGGGTAGCCCGCTCGTGGTTGGTTCCACGGGGAACGAGCAGTTGATAGCTTCGGACGTGCCGGCAATGCTTGATTATACGAAGGATATCACTTACCTCGAGGACGACCAGGTCGTTTCGCTCTCCGAAGCCGGAATGGAAATTACGGATCTGCAGGGGGACCCGGCGGAAGCCACCACCAGGCACGTCGACTGGGACCCCGTCGCCGCGCGCAAGGAAGGCTACAAGCACTTCATGCTGAAGGAGATCAACGAACAGCCGGAGGCAGTTGGCGATACCCTCCGGGGCAGGGATTTTTCGGATGGTGGGCTGCGAATGGACGAGGGTGAGCTGGAATCCGAAGCAATTAATGACGTAAATAAGATATTCATCGTTGCCTGCGGGACCTCGGCTTACGCCGGACGAGTGGCCAAGTACATCTGGGAGGAATTCCTGAATATTCCGATTGAAGTCGAGCTGGGTTCGGAATTCCGCTATAGGAACCCGCCGCTGGACGAGAACTCCCTCGTAATCGGCATCTCTCAATCCGGGGAAACAGCGGACACGCTTGCCGGACTTGAAAAGGCCCGAGAGGAAGGAGCGACGATAGCCTCCGTGGTCAACGTGCTGGGTTCCACGGTAACCAGGCGTTCCGATGCCGTGCTCTACACGCATGCCGGGCCCGAGATCGGGGTAGCTTCGACCAAGGCCTTTACTTCGCAGCTGGTAGCGCTTTCCCTGCTCGGGCTGGAGATTGCCCGGCTGCGGGGTTCGGTGACCCGTGAGGAATGCGGAGATACCGTTGACGTTCTCAACAGGGCGCCGGCCCTGCTGCGGGAACAGCTGGAGAGCGAAGCCAGGATAGAGGAACTTGCGGAAAAATTCTACGAGAAGGAGGACTTCCTGTTTCTGGGCCGGGACGTACTTTACCCGGTGGCTCTCGAAGGGGCGCTGAAGCTGAAGGAAATATCCTATATCCACGCCGAGGGCTATCCGGCGGGTGAGATGAAGCACGGACCGATAGCTCTAATTGACGAGGACATGCCCGTCGTGGCACTGATAACGAGGAACTCCGTTTACGACAAGGTTTATTCCAATATCGAGGAAGTCCGGGCGCGAAAGGGAAAAGTCATAGTTCTCTCGGACGAGCTGACCGACGAAACCAGGGAGATAGCGGACGAGCTGGTTTCGCTGCCCCTGACCGACAAGATTTTGACTCCGCTCGTATTCACGGTGCCGCTGCAGCTACTTGCCTACCACATTGGTGTCCTCAGAGGGACCGACGTCGACCAGCCGCGGAACCTTGCGAAAAGCGTTACGGTGGAATAAAACGGTGAAGTAGTTTATGTGCGCTTCCGGAAAAAATTATACCTTGTGGATGAAAAAATACTTCTAATTTTTCGAAACTCCAGGGTAGGAGAATAATTAAGGATATACGATAACCAGGGGTTTCGGCCCCTGGTGTTGATTAAGGTTTAATTATTGACGTTTTCTATTCGGTAGAAATATAGGTTGCTGGTGTGAACCTGCAACAGGGCTATAAATTTTCGCAATTTCACGTATCACTGCAGCGGGGCTGGAAAGCCCACCCATCGAAGATTGGGATATTAAAAGTTTTGGTTTAACAATACTTCAACCCCACAAAACAGCAGGCCTATAAAGACCTGCCTATCGCAGAATTGTAATGTTGGCAGGATTGACCTACAAGAACAATTCCTCTCCCTTACAGGAGAGGAATAATCCCTGGTACTTTATTTTGGGTTAACGAGTTTTAAAACTGCTTGAGGAACCTGAGGTCGTTCCTGTAGAAGTGCCTGATATCGTCTATCCCGTACTTTAACATCGCCATTCTGTCCACGCCCAGGCCGAGAGCAAAACCCTGGTGGGTTTCCGGGTCGTAATTCACTGCCTTGAGCACGCTCGGGTCCACCATTCCGGAGCCCATTATTTCGAGCCAGTCGTCACCGTCCGGCGGCTGAATATCGACCTCCGCACTCGGTTCGGTGAACGGGAAGTAGTCAGCACGGAACCTCATTGAGAACTCCGGGCCGAAGAACTCTTCGACGAAGGAACGAATTATGTACTTCAGGTTCCCGAGGGTAAGTTCCTCGTCGACCCACAGTAGTTCAACCTGGTAAAACACGGGGTAATGAGTCGCGTCAGGAGTGTCTCTCCGGTAACACTTGCCCGGGCAAATTATCTTGATCGGCGGGTCCTGTTTTTCCATCTCCCTTATCTGAACCGGAGAAGTATGAGTTCTTAACAGGTGTGTGTCGTCAACGTAGAGAGAATCCCATTCGTCCCTGGCCGGATGGAGTTCGGGAATGTTGAGCGCCTCAAAGTTGTAATAATCCGACTCTATCTCCGGTCCCAGCGCCAGGGAAAAGCCCATCCGCTGAAATATGCTGGTTAATTCGTCGCTGACCTGCGTTAGTACGTGTCTTTTGCCTACGCCACGCCGCCTGCCCGGCAGGGTGACGTCCAGACCTTCTGCTTTAAGCTGTTCTTCTTTTTGTTTCCGTTTAAACTTTTCCTTTTGGGTTTCTATCTCTTCTTTCAGGGAGGATTTTAGCTGGTTAATTGCCTTTCCGGCCTTCGCCTTGCTTTCGTCCGGTAGCTTTCCCAGCCTGGCGAACAGGTCCTGGACCTGGCCGTTGCGACCGAGGTACTTGACCCTCAACTCCTCACACTCCTGAAGCGATCCTACTTCTTCCAGTTCGCTTCGGGAGTTCGCTTTGATCGTTTCGGTTTTTTCGAGTAGCTCTTCCAGATCTGACATTTCGGTCGAATCCCTCAATTACAAAATAGCAGTTCCTGGCTGGACCCGGGAAAAGTTTGTCGTCCTGATAATTTCGTACACAAAAGGATTTACTTCTTCTTGTAGGATTCCCCGTCGTCCGTGGCCTTCAGGTTTTCCTGAACCTTCTCGCTGAAGCCCTTGCCCGGCGAGAACTTAGGTGTAACCTTGCTGGGTACGTCTATTTTTTCGCCGGTCTGGGGATGACGCTTGACCGTAGATTTCCTCGGGTTTGGTTTAAAAGTACCAAAGTTAACTAGCCTGACTTCCTCTCCTTCGGCTACCTCGCCCATTATGACGTCAACGACCTGATTTACCAGTTCCCGACATTCCTGTTTCGTGCAATCGGAATTCCGATAAATGCTATCTACCAGTTCGCCTTTGTTCATCGAAAAACCTCCTTTTAAGGTGAATAAATATTGGTTTGTTGGAAGTTCGAACTTCTTCCAATCTCTTAACCATCTATACCATTACAAATGCCAATTCTACGGACCTTCCCGAGATTTCTCAAGTTTTATCCAGCCAAAACTCCGTATATATCTATATTCCAGGGGCTCGGGTGTAAAACTCGCCAGCAACGTCGTTAAACTGCCATACCTTTAGTCCTGCATTATTCCAGCGCACGGACTTAGGAGGAGCCCTGGTTCCTGTAAAGCCTTCCCTGTTCAATGCTTACGTTTTCCTGTTCGGATAGCTTTACGCTGTCGGATGGTTCCGAGTCCTTTTTTCTCCCGCGCTTCAGGGGTTTTGTGAATTCCGCCTTTAATTTGGAAATAACTACATGTCTTTCCCTCGGCCCGAGGTCGGGTTCGTAGATGGAAAACTCGTTTTCGACGAACCCCTTCAGGTTGGCCCGATAGTGCAGGCCGTTTGACCTGTTTTCCCGAACGATTAAACCGAGGTCAAGCAGGTTGGTCGGCCGCTTTGAGAGTAAAAGACCGTTCGGCTTCTTCAACCAGGCACTTATCTGTTCGATGCTGTAGGAATGTGGTCTGTGGCTGACCAGAAAAGCCAGGATCTTCCTCTCCAGGTTGCTGAACCTCTGCGTCTTTCCAATGACGTAATTCGTCTCCTGCCTGATTGCCTCCGGTAACTTGGAGAATTCCTCCTGTGTCGGCCCTTCTCCCCCCTCTTTGGTTTCGTTGCCATCGTAGGGTAAACCGAACGTCGAAGCACTAGACTCCTCTTCCTCCACTCCCGCTTCGCCCCCCTCGGGTAGTTCTCCTTCCTCTGCTTCTTCTCCTTCTCCCTTGAGTTCGGCGAAATCGGGAATGTTTCTCTCAACCTTGTCTATGGACTCTTCCTCCTTGCCTGGACCGGAGCCGCCCTGCTGGCTTTCGGCAAGCGTGTCCGCAATTGTTTTTAGCGCTTCGCTCTTTTCGCCGTCCTTGATAACGTCCGCGATCTCGAGCGATTCTATCACGGCCTTTGACACGTTCTGTACTTCCGGCAATTCCGGTGTATCGGCATCTACCTCTATATAGCCCAGGGTTTCTGCGGTCCGCTTGAGCTCCTTGACTTTTGCGGTCTTTTCTTCCAGTTCCTCCTGGAGCTCCTGCACCTGTTCTTCCAGGCGGTCGACCCTGCTCTTTTTCCGCTTGCCCTGTTTTTTTGCCTCTTCAATGGCGTCGATAATGCTTTCCCCGACCTGCTTCAACTGGGGGGTATCTACGGTATCCAGGGAAGGGGTAAAACCAGCGTGGAACGTCGAGCGCTCCCGGACGTAAATCTGTTTCGTATCCTTTTCGTCCAGGTATATACAGTCCCCGGTTTCGAGCGTGTTTACCTTATCCCGGACCTTACCCTTCTTCCAGGGTAACAGGTCGTTGTAGACCTTCATGTCCGCTTCGTGGACGACACGGTGCAGGAAAAGCATTCCGGCCTGGGTCAGCACGTCCTTCTCCACCTTGGCGCTGCGCTGAGAAATAATGACGGCCCCGAGCCCGCGCTTCCTCCCTCTGAGGGAAAGTCGGGTTATGATTTCCTTGAGCTCGTTCTTTTTGCCCTGAGGGATGAACTCGTGCGATTCCTCGATGCCGATCATGTAGGGTTTCCTCAACTTGCCCGCCCAGTTCCAGAGCGCCGTAAAGTAATGCTTGAGCATGTCGTGCTGATCGTCCTTCAGGTATCCGCTGAGGTCTAGCACGACGGGTATGCTCTGTTTGAGGCTGATTTCAGCGACCTGCGGTGCGTCCTCCGGTTCGATGTTAATGTCGACGTTCTTACCCTCGCCGATAACGAGTAACTCGTATTCTTCCTTGAGACCGAAGTACTCGCCGTCGATATCCACGACGGTCAGAGGGTAGTTGTGTTTGAGCAGTTCTTCGAAAATCACACCGGCGGTGTTGGACTTACCGGAGCCCCGAATTCCCATTATGCCGATGCACTTGCCGATGATCTCTTCCAGGTTGAAGTCAAGATCGTCGCTAATGTGTAACTCTTTCAATGCAGCCTCCTACAATAGCCTTTATAACGGATTCGTGGGGCTTATGCAATCTCCGCAGTGAAGATTTTCTTGCTGTTAATCCAGGTCCTCGAAGACGGAGGGCGCTATTTCGGCCAGCCTTTCGTGGAAACTCTCAGCCAGTTCACGGATTTCCCACTGGGCCTCCTGGGAGCCACGAAGCTCTATTATATGGCGGAACTCCCGAAAGTTGGTCTTCAGGTAGAGCGAAGTCTTGCTCCCAAGCGGCAGGAGAAACCTCGCGTCCTCCTTGGGGACACCTGCCTCTACTGACTTCTGATATAAATCGTGTAACTCCGCGTACTTTTCCCGGTACTCCTCGGCGAGGCCGCTTTCCTCGACGGAATCGGGTATTACGACTTCTTCCGGCTTTTGTTTTACGTAACGCATCGAACGTACCATGAAGCTTGCCAGCCTGTGTCTGGTGAGCTGGGCGAGACAGCTCCTACTTACTCCTTCGACGTAAAACGTCGCGCTCGCGAACTCGAACGGGGACCAGTGGCCCCAGTCGCGCAGTTTCCGAATGAGCTCCCTGTCTTCCGCTTTCGAATAGTCCTCTTCCCGGCCGGAGGCCTGATGGGAGATCCGTGCGGCCCGTGCAATACTGGCTTCGGGTGCTTCGGTGACGTTGACCAGTTCGACTTTCATATTTTCGCCACCTCAATTCCTTCCTGGTTCTGGTACTTGCCGTCCCTGTCGCCGTAGGTAACTTCCGGACGGTCCCCGCGAAAGAAGACGACCTGGGCAATACCTTCGTCCGCGTAAATCCTGGCCGGGAGGGGTGTGGTATTGGATATCTCAATCGTCAGGTAGCCGGACCAGCCCGGTTCTATTGGCGTCATGTTGACTATGATCCCACAGCGAGCGTAGGTACTTTTTCCGACGACCAGGCCAAATAGGTCGTCCGGCATCTCAAATTTTTCCAGGGATTTCCCCAGACAGAAAGAGTTTGGCGGTATCAGGCAGCTGTCGTCCTTTACGCTGACGAAGGCGTCCTCGTTGAAGTTCTTCGGGTCGATTTCCGTGGAGTGAACGTCCGTGAATATCCTGAACTCATCGTCAATCCTGATATCGTAGCCAAAAGCTCCCAGCCCGTAACTGATCCTTCCATCGGACTGTAAGTCGTCCACGAAGGGCGTGACCGGCCGAGCCTCCGCTATCTCCTCGTCGTTTAATATCATTGTAAACCTCCGGAGTATTTTTAGGGTCGTTGCGTAACATTCTAACTGCAACCCGGAGAAATTAAAAGATTCAAACTATTGCAAGCCATTTGCTGTTAGTTCAGTTTGCAAAGCGGGTAACGGCTGGTTATTATTCCATCGATGAACTTAGCTAACCTAATTACATCGATCAGACTGATTGTACTGCCCTTCATAATTTATTCACTTGCTTGCGGGATGACGACGCTTTCCCTGGTTTTGCTGGGGATCGCGCTGGTAAGTGACCTTCTGGACGGTCTGGTTGCCCGGAAGCTGGACCAGATTACCGAACTCGGGCAGATACTTGATCCGGTGGCGGATAAATCGCTTTTCCTTTCACTGTTTGGTTTTTTTACCTGGGTCGGGGACATCCCAGTTGTCGCCTTCTTCCTTCTGCTCGTACCTTATTCAGCACTGCTGATCGGCGGAGGGGTATTTTATAGCACGGAGGGAGAGATTATTTCGGCCAACGTCTGGGGCAAATCCAGTTCCGCCCTCCTGACGCTTGGTCTGATTTCGGTCTTCTTCGGCATTCCTTACGCACTTTACCTGATTTACGTCGGCATAGGTGCCGCTTACGTCTCGGCAGTGGTTTACTTTACCATGGGGGCCCGCAGGAGGTCCTCTCAGGCCCGGGAAAGCCAGTAAATCGTTAAAATTTAAACGAAGTCCTCGAACTCCTCCGGAATCGGAGCCGATAGCGTAATTGCCTCACCGGTCTCCGGGTGGTGGACCGTGAGGTCTCGGGAGTGGAGCATTAACCGGTCGTGTGGCTCGCCGCCGTAGTAGGAATCGCCGACGATCCGGTGGTTTATGTAGTCCATATGAACCCTTATCTGGTGGGTGCGGCCGGTAAGGGGCCTGACTTCGAGCAGGCTACGGTCCTCGAACTCTTTCAGGACGCGGAACCGGGTTCTGGAATCCCTGCCGCCGAGTTTGACCGTCATCTTCGTTTTGTCCCTGGCGCTGCGCCCGATGGGAGCGTCTATCATTCCGCTATCCTCCTCGAATTTACCGCTTACCAGTGCTAGGTATACCTTTTCTACCTGTCTTTCCTTGAACTGACCCTTTAAACTCTCGTAGACTGATTTGGTTCTGGCGACCGCGAGTACCCCGCTCGTATCCTTGTCCAACCTGTGGACTATCCCCGGCCGCTCCGGCGCCGGGATATCCGGTAGATCCGGGTAGTGAAATGCCAGAGCGTTTGCAAGGGTACCTTTCTCGTGCCCTGGCCCCGGGTGTACTACCATCGGGCTGGGTTTGTTGACCCCCAGGAGCGCTGAGTCCTCGTAGACTATGTTTAACGAGATATCCTGGGGAGAAAGTTCCCGGGAACCGTAGTCTTCCGGTATGTTGATCTCGACCAGCTCGCCGGGCTTGACCTGATAGCTTGGTTTCCGTTCCGACCCGGCTACTGTGACCTGACCCTCGTCGATCAGCCCCTGCCATTTACTGCGAGATAACCCCGGGAGCAGGTCCGCGAGAAGCTTGTCAATTCTGGTTTCCTTTTCTTCTTCCTGGATGACGAATTCTTTTGAGATATCCATAGCTATTAATAATCTGTGGATTTTTCGAGAAAATCAAGCTAAAAAATCTTTGCTTTCGGTGTGACGAGAGTTGCGAGCCAAAATTAAGCGGTTTTCTTCCCTGTGTTGAAAAGTAAGTTTATTCGGGCAATTTATTTCTCCGAGGCGGGTCGGTCCAGCACCCAGATGAGTGTACGGTACCTGGCCAAAGTTCTTTTACGTTTAGTAATAATAGTTTACCTCAGTTGTTTAACTTAAGCTTCCTTCCGGGGCTTTCCTCATCTGGGTGCTGGTTGAAAGGTTCGTAGAAGAGACCTGGTTTGACGTTTCAGTCATCACCGACTGGGTGAGGGGATAATTTTTCTTGAACCAAAAGGATATATGTCTTGAAAACTGACTTAGCTGTCTTTCGGTGCGGAGGAAGTCGCACAGTGTAGGCGGAATTAGCGGCGGTTTGCGTTCAAGTTGAGTTGCTACCGGCGTTTCGATATAATAGCATTCAGGCTATGAGTAAGAAGAAGGAGAAACTGGAGAAATTAGTTAATCGAGTACTCGAGGGTCGGGAGGAAGAACTGTACCTCCTGCGCTGGGAGAAGCGTGGTTCGAACTGGGTCCTGGAGGTGCTGCTGGATAAGGAGGGACCCGTAACGACCTCGGACTGTGCCGGGGCGAGTGAACGGATATCCGCCGATCTGGAAGAAGCAAGGTTGATTGACAGGCAGTACGAATTACAGGTCTCCTCGCCGGGGCTCGAGCGACCGTTGATCGAAGCAAGACACTTCGAGGGAGCAATTGATAGCCTGATAGAGGTTAAAACTTACGGGCCGATAGAAGGGTCCAGGGAGTTCACCGGGGTTTTGCAGAATTACGACCCCGAAGAACAGGAAATTGAACTAGAATGGGAAGGGGGGCCTTTAAATATACCTTTGAGTCAGGTGGCGAAAGCAAGCACAAAAATAACGGAAGAAGACCTTAACTGATCGGTTTTGCTGGGTTAGCTGGAAAGAATAACTTACTCCGTAAGAGGTATTTGAAGAGCGAAAACGGGTCCTCCAGCACTAGTTGAGGATTGTAACTTGGTTAGGAATAGGTAACTATATTAGCATAGGTTGCCCTGAGTTTTTAAAGCATGAAACTGTGATCCAGGCGATCTAACTTAACTAAGTGCTGGACACCTGAGTGCTGGTTGAAAGTTAGGGGAGAGTAATTTGGATTAACCTTTTAGTCATCACCCACTGGGTGGGGTAATTAAGTTTCTTCAACGGAAGTGACTTGCTTTTGTATTTTTGTTTTTAATATGGTCTTGAATGAGAGGATTGTCCAACTTAGAGAAGAGGTGGATTGACCCAAGAGGGGTAGCCAATGAATATAGAGTTTATCGAAGCGCTCGAAGATATGGCCAAGGACAAGGGGATAGAGAGGGACGAGCTTTACGATATGGTCGAGAAGGGACTGCAGGCCGCTTACAAGGAACAGTACAATACGAACGAGGAAGTCGAGGTAAATATCGATCAGAATTCAGGGGATATATTTATCGAGGGAGAACAAATTCAACTGGGTCAATTTGGCAGAATCGCGTCAAAGAAAGCGGAAGACGTAATCCGCCAGCTAATTCAGGAAAAGCAGAACGAACTCGTTTACGAATCCTATGCGAAGAGAAAGGGGGAGGTCGTAAACGGTTCAATCCACCGGTTCGAGGGTAGTGACGTTTGGTTGAACCTCGGAGAGGTCGAGGGCCTGCTTCCCGGATCGGAGAGGATTCCCGGCGAACGGTACGACCAGGGAGATAGTTTGCGGGCTTACCTCTACTACGTGGATAAGAAGCCGGGTGGGCTGGAAGTTCGGGTCTCGAGGACGAAAAAGGAATTCGTTGCCAAGTTAATGGAAATAGAGATACCCGAGATAGAGGACGAACTGCTTGAAATCGTTGAAATAGCACGGGAGCCCGGAAAAAGGAGTAAGGTGGCTGTCCGGTCGCTTGACGATCAGATCGATCCCGTCGGTACATGCGTTGGGGCCGGAGGTTCCCGGGTGAAAGAGATAACCGAAGAACTAAACGGGGAGAAAATTGACGTCATCCACTGGAGTGACGACCGAGAGAGGCTTATCCGGAATAGTCTCGAACCTGCCAGCGTTCTTTCGATAGATTTTCAGGAGAACGACCAGGGTGAAGAGGTAGCAAGGGTTATAGTCCCGAAGGACGACCTCGCTTACGCCATCGGGCAAAACGGACAGAACGTTCGGTTAACGGTGGATCTGGTGGGGTGTGATATTGACGTCAGGAGTCCTGGATCCGACTCATAAGTGCTTTTGAGTGGGGCGTAGCTAGTTTTCAATCCGCAATAATTTAACCGAATAATCAGGGGTGGGTCGGGGTTTTCCCGGTCTAATACTGGATGCTGGACAAGCTATTAGAACGTGTTTATCGTCTGGTTCGGTACAGGGCTTACTGGGTCATAGGGTTATTTCTGGTTTTAGTTGTTCTGTCCTTGACTTACCTATTCCCTTTTCCTATCAGGAGCTCCCTGCTCGACCTGCTTCCGCAGAACGATCCCCTGATCAACGAGTACAGGGAGCGCCAGGGGACGATAAATAATACGCAGAACCTAACCGTCGTCCTCTCTCATGCAGACGGAGACGAGCTGAGCCGGGAAGAACGAAAGAACCAGTTACTGGCACTTGCCGACGTGGTGGCTCCCAGAGTTAAGGAGATACCGGAGATCGAATCGGTCAGTTACCGCGGGGACGAGCTGACGCCGGAAAAGTACGAACTACTCTATTCCCTCAACGACAGGACGCTGGGAGAAATTCGGGACCTGGAAAATGAACTGCGAGAGTTTTCCGCCGATTTCCCCTCCCCGGTTGGGCTGGAATCGGGAGACCTTTACGGGGACCTGGTTTCGGATTACGAACGGTTGAGTTCCAACGACCGCCTGTCGGAAGACCGGATGAGTCAGTTGCTATCGCGCCTGGAAGAGCGCAACAGGTTCGCCCTTGCGGGCCTTGACTCCAGCGGGGAACTTGGCCAGTGGGAAGGAAAATTGAGTAACCTGAGGGGGGACCTGCGCGGGGTAAGACAGGAAAGGGAGCGGGAATTAGGCCGAGAATACCTATCGGATGACTGTTCTACTCTGCTGGTTCAGGCCAAACCGCGCCATGCGGAGTCACACAACATAAAGTTCAGTGATAGGCTGACCCAGGCGGCGGAAGAGGCGGTCTCTGAGGTGAAGCAAAGTGAGGTATACCGTTCCGGAAACTACGAGATTGGCCTGACCGGTTCCTTTGTAACCAATTCCCAGCGCAATGAAGCGCTGCGGGACGACATGCTCAAGACCACCATAGTATCTTCGCTTGCCGTCATGGTGGCTTTTTTCTTTGCGCTCGGGTCACTGTTTTACTCAGTTTTGGTGGCTTTTCCGCTGGTCGTCGCCGTTCTCCTTACCCTTAGCTGGGCGAAGTTCTCGGTCGGCGGCTTTAACCTGTTGACCACTTTCCTGCCGGCGCTGGTGCTCGGGCTGGGAATAGATTACGGCATTCACCTCCTGTTCCGGTTCAGCGAGGAGCGGCTGGGGGACGTTACGGTCAGCAAAGCGATCCGGACGACCATACTGAAGAAGGGCAAGGGCACCTTCATCGCGGCTTTAACTACTTCGGCAGTATTTACGACCCTGATTTTCTCCCGGTCCCAGGGCCTGGTGGAAATGGGGATAATTACGAGCCTCGGCATACTAATTTCCTTTCTGGTTTATATCTTTCTGCTTCCCTCGCTGATCGTTGCCTACCAGCGCTGGTGTCGCCGGCGGAGGACCGTGGAACTTTTTGATTACCGTTCGACGCTCACGGGCATCGTTGGGAGTGCGATCAAGCACAAAAAATCCCTGCTATTGGTTTCTCTGATCATTTCGGGCCTGGCACTTTTCGGTGCACTGCAGCTCAATTTTCAGTTCTCCAACAACAACGTATCCACGGAAGTGGAAAGCATCAGGATTCAGGAGGACGTCCAGCGGCAGTTCGGTTCTTCCGAGGTCAATATCGGCCCGTCTTTTGCCTTTTTCCCGGATAGTCTCGAGGCAATGCGACAGCTCGAGGCGAAATTGTCCGACATGGATGAAGTAAGGAGCGTCAATTCCATCGGCGATTATCTGCCGGATGACTTTGGTAACGTAGATGGTTCAGTTATTGAGACGGAGAAGTTAGGCGAGCTTCAATCCGTTCTTTCCGTTCTTCAGGCCGTTCTTAAAGACCGTGAAGCAAAAGTAGGCCAGCTGGAATCTCTGGTGAGCGACCTTTCCTCGGCCCAACTTACATCGACCCTCTCGAGTCGGTCCGAAATGACGGTGCAGCTTAACAGGGTGATTGACCAGCTGCTTGAGGTTAGAGAAAAACTGCGGTCGCTCGACCGCGAAGAACTGCTCGCAACGGTCGAGTCCCTGAGGAACCAGTTGCGGGATCTGAAGGCGCAACTGGAACCGGTGGACGAATTGCTATCCGGCGATGTCGGTATCGCTCAGGCGCTGCCGGAGGAGGTTCGGTCGGCTCTGACCACGGAAAGAGGTGAATTCGTCGTAATCGCTGGAGTGGAAAAGTCTATTTACGAGTCCGAGAACCTGAATAAATTCGTAAAAGAAGTCTCTAACTTTTCCGACGACTACTTCGGGCTGCCGCTAATCCAGTACCAGCTGGAGGGCCACATCAGGCACGACTTCATCGTTTCTACCTCTCTGGCTGTTTTGATGATCAGCTTTATCCTCTACTTCGGCATCGGGAACTTCAAGCTATCCATCCTGGCAGTCGTCCCGCTGGTAATTGGCTACCTCTGGATGCTTGGTGGCATGAAAGTTCTCGGGATGAACTTCAATTTCATCAACATCATAATCTCTCCCCTGTTGATCGGAATTGGTGTCGACGACGGTTTACACCTGATCTACCGCTGGCGCGAGGAAGACCTGGCGGGTGGGCTGGCTAACTCGATCAAATCCGCTTTTTCCCACACTGGTCTGGCCGTCGTGACCACCTCTTTAACCACCATAGTCGTATTTGGAAGCCTTTTCATCGCCCGGACACCCGGGTTGAGAATTCTCGGTGGCACGTCACTCCTTGGGATAGGTTTCGCCATGGTCCTCTCTCTATCCGTACTGCCCGCAGCTCTCTATCTTGCATTCAAACGAGATGAGGAATAAAATTGCCTTACCATGGACATTAAATTTGGCGATAGAGAGATCGAAATTAGCGATGACGAGACGGTAAGCGCCCTGATTGATCAAGTAAAAGAAAAGCTTTCGACTACTGATGAAAGGCTCGTCGGGATAAAGCTCGGTGGAGACTTTCTTTCCCAGTCCGAGCTTGACGAAAAACTGGATCAGGAGCTGGGCGGTCAGGAGGTCGAGCTAATAACTGAAACCACTGATTCCCTGGCGGACGAGATGGTAACCAAGGCACTTTCATATCTTGATAACCTGGAAGAATGGAGTAAGGGATTTTCCTTTCCCGAGAACGGCGACATCCTATCCGAAATAGATGAGGAAGAGATAGAGCAGATGCTGGAAGGGTTCCATTGGCTCAACGTGGCTCTGGAGGAGCTGGTTTCCGGAAGCGAGGGGGACAACACGATTGGTGGCCGCTCCTTCTCCAAATTCATTAGCGAAAACCGGATGTTCTTGAACGAAGTTCAGGGGGCACTTGAGCACCCTGAGGAAAATCCTCGATTAATTGGAACCCTGGTTATGCAGGACCTACCCACCTGGGTTGACGAGTACAGGGAAGTATTTCTTGATCTAAGGGGCTTGGAGAGGAGAAAGCTCGATGAGTAACTTGACCCCTTTTGCAGAATTCGTGAGGTGTGAAGAGAATGTTGGCGATATATATAATCCTGTCGGTGGTGGTTTCGCTGGTAGCTGGAGCTTACCTCGGGAAGAGGTATCACGAGAAAAAGCTTTCCGAGAAGGCGGGACAGGCCTCGGATATCATAGAGCAGGCAAAAAAAACCGGTGAAAACCTAAAAAAGGAGAAGGTTCTCGAGGGACAGCAAAAAATACAGGAGCAGAGGGAGGAGCTGGAAGAGAAGTTTAAAACCAGGGAAAAGGACCTGGATAAAAAAGAAAAGAGAATCATGCGGAAGGCCGACAGGCTTTCCAAAAAGAGTAACCACCTCGAAAAAATCGAGGACTCGCTGAAGCAGGACCAGGAAGAGCTGAAAAAGTTAAAGGAAAAGGGTCAGAAGCTAATTGCTAAGGAAAAGGAGTATCTGGAAGAGCTCGCGGGAATGAGTTCGCAGGAAGCCAAGGACGAGTTGATGGAGAGGATCGAAGAGGAAACGGAGCGGTACTACGCCCGGAAAGTAAGTGAAGCAAAAAAGAAGGCGGAAGAGAAAGCCGAGGAGAAATCGAGGAAGATACTTGCGACGGCCATGCAGCGGTATTCGGCAGAGCAGGCGGAGGGGAATACGGTTACCTCCGTTTCTTTACCTTCGGATGATTTCAAAGGAAGGGTGATCGGCAGGAACGGGAGAAATATAAAAACTTTCGAAGCACTGACGGGCGTCGAAGTCATGGTGGACGATACACCCGAGATGGTCGTATTGTCGTCGTTTCACCCGGTTCGAAGGGAGATAGCGAAACTGGCCATGGAAGAACTCGTCAAGGACGGGAGAATTCACCCCGTCCAGATAGAGGAGAAGGTCGAGAAGGCGCGGGAAAGAATGGTGGAACGGATCAAGGAAGCCGGGCAGGACGCTGCCCTCGATACGGGAGTCGATCTTTCCCCAAAGCTGATTCCGCTCGTCGGGAAGCTGAAGTTCAGAAATAGCTACGGTCAGAACCTTCTGCGTCACTCCCTGGAGGTCAGTTTTATCGCCGGGATGCTTGCTGAAGAACTCGGGCTTTCACCCAAACCGGCCAGAAGGGCTGGAATACTGCATGATATCGGGAAGTCAGTTGATCACGAAGTAACGGGCACTCATGCAGAGATCGGAGCCGAGCTCGCTCGTCGGTACGGAGAGGACAAACTTATTGTCAACGCAATTGCCGCACACCACGAGGACGAGGAGCCGGAATCTCTGTTGCCGGTGCTGGTGCAGACGGCGGACACGCTTTCGGCAACCAGGCCGGGTGCGCGTCGTGAAACTTACGAGAAGTACATCGAAAGACTGGAGAACCTGGAAGAGATCGCTGGCTCCTTTGACGGCGTAACCAAGGCGAATGCGTTTCAGGCTGGAAGAGAAATCAGAGTTATAGTCTCGCCGGAGGAGGTCAGTGATAATAGAGCCAGCAAGCTAGCGTACGATATCGCCAGGGAAATCGAGCGGGATCTCGACTACCCGGGCGAGGTAAAAATAAACGTGATCCGGAAGGCGGAATTCGTGGAGGCCGCCCAGTAATATCGGAAGTTTAAACTCCCCGAAAGAGTTACCGCAAAAATCGAAGGAGGTGCGAGATCTTGGCTGAAATTCTTAAAGTTTCTTCGACGTCAGACCCTTCTGCCACTGCCGGAGCTCTGGCCAATACGATCCGCGAGGAAGGAGTTGCCGAACTGCAGGCAATCGGCCCAAAAGCCGTCAATCAGGCAGTTAAGGCGATAACCATCGCCAGGGGTTATATGGCACCAAGTGGAGTCGATCTTGTATTTTTGCCTTCTTTTGTCGACGTTGAGATCGACCACGAGAACAAGACCGCGATGCGTCTGGAAGTAAAAACCAGGCTTCCGTTCAAGCCGGATAAACCTAGCGGCAAGAAGGGGTCGGAAGAAGAGAGCGGTGGGCAAGAAAACGAGGGAACGGATCCGGAAGGAACTGAAAATAGGCAGGAAAGTAACGAGGAGGAAAATGGCGGGGAAGATATACTGGATATTTAAACCCTCCCCATTTTGATGGAAAATAACGAAGAGGACGGCTGGAAAACCGCGTTAAGAACTGCGGGTCAGGTCAGCCAGATAGGTTTTACTTTCGTCTTTTCCGTCCTCATATCCGTAGGGATTGGTTACTGGCTGGATAATCAGTTCGGCACGGAATACGTTTTCAAATTATTGTTCCTCGTTGTTGGACTCTTTTCCGGGGGTTTAAGCGTCTATAAGACGTTATCGAAGTTTCTGCGGGATGACGAATGAACGACTGTTAATGGTTTCTAAGTTATACTGGCTATGAAACAAAAAATTTCAGAGGTGAGAGAGTGAATAGGTTTTTTGATCGGCACAAAAAGACGATAATCTGGGTAATGGTAATCGGTTTCTTTCTGGGTTCAGTCGGTCTGGCTGCCTTCCAGTACATGCGGCCCGGAGGGGGAAGCTCAGGTAATGGGGATTCAGGTACCTCCGTGGCTCTGGTCGTAAATGGGGACGAGATATCCGAATCGGAATTCCAGAATACTTACGATAACCTGGTGCAGAGGCAGGAATCGCTCTACAGCCAGTTCGGGCGGAACTTCTCCGAAATGCTCGAGGGTGCGAGCGGCAAGCAATACGAGCTCAGAATCGAGTCCAGCGCGGTGAATTCGCTCATCGAAAGCAGGTTGATAGAGCAGGAAGCCGACGAAAAAGGTATTGAAGTGAGCGATCAGAAGGTCGATACGAGGTACAATGAACAGTTGAACTCGCTGCTGGAACAGCAGGGCTGGACCCTGGATCAGCTGAAGAGCGCCCTTTCCGCTCAGGGGAGGACGTACGACCAGTTCCAGTCCACGATGAAAGAGGACATCAGGGCACAGCTTAAAAGGGAGGAACTGCGGAGCCAGGTCGTGGGAGAGATCGAGCCCACGAATGACGAGCTCAAGACCTATTATAACGATAACATCGACACCTACGTCCAAACTCCTTCCCGGGTCAAAGGGAGCCATCTGGTATTTGAGGCCGAAGACACGGCAAACGAGGTAAAGAAAAGGATTGATGAAAACCCCGAGTACTTTGGGACTTATGCGGAAGAAAACGGTCTCGATACAGATATGGGCTGGTTCCAGAAAGGGGAGAAGTCGGCCGCCGTGGATAACCTTGCCTTTTCGCTCGAGACAGGTCAGGTCGGTGGTCCGGTAGAGACGCCGGAGGGCTGGCAGATATTGCGGGTCGATGAAAAGCAGGCACGGCAGGTACCTGGCTTCGAAGAAATCCGCGATCAGGTCAGAGAGGATTACGTGTCCGAGGAAGAAAACAGCAGGTATCAGGATTGGTACAATAAGGTTAAAGGGGACGCCGATATCGATATAAGGTTACCGGTGGTAGAAGCGTATCGTACGGCTCAGGATGATTTTCAGGCCGGGCTCGAGGCTTATCGGGACCTGGAAGAGGAAACCGATGTGAACGATCCCTATTTACCTTACTACCTTGGACGCCTCTACCAGCGGAGAGCTGATGAACTGAGAAACCAGTCCGATTCCGAGACCGACGTGGAAAACGTTCAGGAAAAAATTTCCGAATACGAAGAAAAAGCCGTTAACAATTATCTGGAAGTCGTACGGCAAACCGGCAGCAGTGACGGCGATTTGCTCAACCGTGTAAAGGGACTTGCATCGGATAACGCCGAGGTCAATTTCTATCTCGGTCGGTTCAACAGGAACAACGGTTCCTACTCCAGTGCCGCCCAGAACTTTGAACAGGCGATAGAGGCGAACCCGGATTACGTTGCGGCTTACGTCGAATACGGCGATATGCTCGTCGAGCTCGAAGATTACGAGCGGGCAATCAACCAGTACGAGTCCGCGCTCGAGCTTGCCGATCAGAACGTCAATATATTGAACAAGTTAGCCGACGCTTACGGGGAAAACGGGCAGTACGATAAAGCCGTCAGCACCTATCAATCCGCCCTGGATCAGTCGGGAAGTAACTTCACCGCGTGGAAAGGTCTTGGTGACCTTTACATGGAACAGGGTCAGGTAGAAGAGGCAATTGATAACTACAACGACGCTCTTGAAGTTCGAGCTGACGCTGACACCTCTCTCAGTCTCGCCCGAGCTTACCTGCAGACAGGAGAACTGGAGGACGCAAAGATGGAACTGGATAGCGTCCTGTCGACAAATCCCTACAGCGGTGAAGCCTACATGTTGTTGGGTGACTATTACCTGAAACAGGACAGCTCCGAACGAGCGCTTGAGGAATACCGTCAGGGTCTGGATCGGACCCAGAACGAGGAATTGACGATTGAAATCTCGGAGAAGGTTCTGAAACAGGCACCCGGGGACATCGAAACCAGGTTTAACCTTGCCCGGGCCTACCGGAGTCAGCACGTTTACGAGTCGGCAATAGAAGAGTACAGGGAAGTTCTTGATAGAACTGAGGCAACAACCGAAAAAAGGCAAGCTTATGCCGGGTTGGGCGAAGTTTATACGAGTAAGACGGAATACGATAAAGCCAAGGAGTTCCTGGAAAAAGGGCTAGATCTGGCTCAGTCGTCCGTGCAGAAGCTCGACCTTTACCAGAGCTTGCTGACAGCGGACGAGGAAGAAAACGGGGAAGATAGTCTGTCAGGTGCTGGTAAAAAAGCCCTGTTAGGTATAGCGGAAGTAAGGATCAATCAGGGCAACGACGCCGCCGCGGAAGAGAAGCTCAACAGGTTACAGGAACTTGACTCCAGTTACAGGGAGGAAAAAGTGAGCGAGCTCATGGGGCGGATTGGAGCGACGGGACAGGATCAGAGCTGAATGAACTCTACCCCTAAGATGGAAGAAGGAGGGCCTCCGGAGGACTCCATGGAGGTATACGTCGAACTGGAAGAGGAGGACCTTCACTTTCTCGATGCGGTTATCGAGGGATACGACGGGATAGCGAATGCCAGGCGTGAGTACAGGGTGGTAAACGGGCGCAAGGAGTTTCGGGTCCTTACCTCACCCGGTTACGTTGATCTGACGGTTTCCGTCATCCGTGATCTAAGACGTTTTATCTTTGTCGGGAGAATTGCCGTGGAAGGACAAAGCGATGGGCACGTCTAAGTCCTTCCCCGGTTACTTCTTTCCCGATAAAAAGGTAAAAGCTGTGAGGGAAGTAGATTACGGGGAATTAAAGAATTCGGGAATCCGGGCCGTGATCTTTGATCTGGATAATACACTGGCCCGGTGGGGGGAAGAAGAACTCGAATCCGAGATTCTGGACCTCTTCGAAGACCTCCAGGCTAGAGGCTTCAAAGTGGCAGTTCTCAGCAACAGCAGAAAGAAGAAAATCGAGGATTTTATCGCCGAACTACCTTTTCCGCACCTCTTTAACGCCGGGAAACCAAAGAGCCGGGGCTTCAAAAAGATACTGGGCGAGCTTGGAGTGGAAGCCGAAGAGGCGGCAATGGTCGGCGACCAGCTGTTTACCGACGTTCTCGGTGCCAACCGGATGAATATGTATACCATACGGGTGGAACCGCTTGATTCCAACCGGGAGTACAAATTTACGCGAATCAATCGTCTCGGAGAAACGGTACTCCTGCGGTTCCGGGATTTTTACCGCTTTCTCGTTTCCCTGCTGGAAGGAAAATGAAACCGGTGCCGGCGCCGCAGAGATCACGAGACGGCTGCGGTAGCTTCTCGAAAGTTTTGGCTGGAACAGTCCCTCCGGAAGGACGTTGTTGACCTTACTTTTATAACTTTAAAATATTAAAATTTCTGGTTAAAATTAGGCTGATCTGGGCATTAGCTCACAATAGTTATTGGTAGGGCCGTAAACTGGCTGATGATATGGTTTACTGTAAAGAACTGGTTTTGGAAGGAAAAGGAGAGTTATGCCAGAAAAATACGAAGTCGAGATATCGAACGACGAAGAAACGCTGAAAGTGGAGCCCGGTACTAACCTGCTCGAGGTACTGCACGAAAACGATTACCGCGTACCAAGTCTCTGTGGCGGAATGGGACTTTGCGGTAAATGCAGAGTCAAGGTTCTGAAAAACCCGCCGGAGCCGGTTGAATCCGAGGAGGAATTTTTCTCTTCCGCAGAACTGAAAAACGGGATGAGGCTCTCCTGTCGCCTGGAAGTCGAGGCTGATATGGTAATCGAAGTGCCTTCGCTGGCCGGAGCGGGCAAAGGAGAGGCCAATGCAAAGGCAGAGCTTGATGAAGGAATTGAGGACGTCGAGACGGATAGCGGAATAGAACGGGAGTATCTGGAACTTGCGGAGCCCGGAAGGGGAGACCAGAGGTCGGACGCCTCCAGGGTTCTGGATGCTCTTGGCCAGGGGGACTTGAGCATTCCACTGGACGTGCTCAGGACCATCCCCGGCAGGCTGAGGGAGAACGATTTTTCGGTGACTGCCACGGTAGATCGGCCGGGAAGTGACCTGCTGTCAATTGATTCACCGGAAAAACAATACGAGTCCTACGGGATGGCTTTTGATATCGGGACAACTACCGTCGCCGGGTACGGTCTTGATCTGGCCACGGGCGAAACTCTCGACGTAAATTCCAGGGAAAACCCCCAGGGTAAGTACGGTGCGGACGTCGTTTCTCGAATAAAGTACGTCAGGGAGCACGATGACGGCCTAGAGCGGCTCCAGGAAGAGATAATTCACTCGATCAACGAACTGGTGAACGAGTTTGCCGAAGCCGAGCGAATATCTCCGGAAGATATTTACAAAGCAACCTTCGTCGGTAACACCATCATGCTCCATCTGCTCGCCGGCGTCGATCCGACGAAACTGGATCAGGCTCCTTATATACCCGGATTTGTCGAGTCCCAGCGGGTGGAGGCCGAGGAACTGGGGATCGAGATCAATCCGAAGGGCAAGTTGATACTCTTGCCTTCCCTTGCCGGTTACGTCGGTGCGGATATAACTGCCGGAGTGCTGCAAACCGGCATGCATAAGTCGGAGCAGTTAAACCTCCTGGTTGATATCGGTACCAACGGAGAAATGGTACTCGGGAACAGGGAAAAGATGGTTGCGTCTTCGACTGCGGCCGGCCCTGCTTTCGAAGGCGCAAATATAGAACAGGGCATGACCGCAAGAACCGGCGCCATTTCTCACGTCAACATAGATGAGGAGGGCCAGCTCCGCCTCGAGGTAATTAACGACGGGACCCCAAAAGGTCTCTGTGGGTCCGGGATCGTCGATGCGGTGGGAGAGCTCCTGAAAGCTGGGTTGATCAAGAACAAAGGCAACATAATTACCGAGAGAGCTCAGTTAGCTCGACCGACGATCAACCCTCTGGGCAATAGGTTGATCGACATCGGTAACGACAAGGCCTTCTGGCTGCACGTCGATAGCAACCCCGTATTCGTGACGCAGGAGGACATACGGGAGGTCCAGCTGGCAAAAGGGGCGATAAAAGCCGGAATAGACATAATGCTGGAGGAGTTCGGAGCCACGGCGGATGATATCGATAGGGTGTATCTGGCCGGTGCCTTCGGCAACTACCTGCGGAAGGAAAACATCCTCCGGATAGGTGTTTTACCTCAGATAGAACTTGATAAGATAGTATCGGTCGGCAATGCAGCGGGTCAGGGGGCAAAACTCGCCCTGATAAATATGGCCAGGGAGCGGGAAGTGGAAGAACTTGCCCGGGATATCGAGTACATAGAGCTTTCCTTTCGAACTGACTTCACGAATAAGTTCATGTCCGCAATGGAATTTCCGAGCCCGGCAGAAATTGAATAAGTAACTCAAAATTTTCTTACAGGTCAGCCGGGGGAAAACAGCACCCGCGGGACCGGGTTTAGGACGCAGCATATTCCAAAGTAGACCCCTGCTGCGTTAACTCGCCAGTTAGCCTTTTTTTGCTGCAGCGTCCCCGTTCGGGAAGCGGAAAAACTGCTTAACGTCCCATTGGGACTAATTTTCCTTGAGTTATTCACCCGAAAAAGCTAATATTAAACAATCCAATCAAACGGGAGAAAAAACATGAGCGAAGTAAAGACCGCCTACATAGAAGAAGAGATGGAGGAATCTTATATAAATTACGCGATGAGCGTAATCAGGGGGAGGGCCATACCGGACGTCAGGGACGGTTTAAAACCGGCCCAACGACGTATACTGTATGCCCTTGATGAGCTGGGTCTCTATGCGGACGGGGCGCCGAAAAAATCCGCGAGAATAGTCGGTGAAGTTCTCGGTAAGTACCATCCCCACGGGGACGTAGCCGTTTACGATACTATGGTAAACATGGCACAGGAATTTTCCTTCCGCTATCCGCTGATAGACGGTCAGGGAAACTTTGGCTCGATTGACGGGGATTCCCAGGCCGCAATGAGATACACCGAGGCGCGCTTATCTCCGATCAGCGAGACCTTTCTGGAGGAGCTGGACGAGGACACGGTCGACTTTACCCCGAACTTTGACGATTCGCTGGAAGAGCCGACCATTTTGCCGGCCAAGGTCCCGGGGCTGCTGTTGAACGGTGCCTGGGGAATTTCGGTCGGTATGACCACGAAAGTCCCCCCGCACAACCTTACCGAACTGGTTGAAGGCCTCATTTACCTTATCGACAACCCGGAGGCCAAACTAGACGAACTGATGAAGTACATCAAGGGGCCGGATTTCCCGACCGGAGCGATTATTCTCGGCCGGGACGGGATCAAGGAGGCCTACAGGTCGGGCAAGGGTCGGATTCGTATGCGGGCCAAAACCCAGCTGGAAGGGAATAATATTGTGGTTACCGAAATACCGTTCCAGATAAAAAAATCCACAATCATCGAAAGGATTGCTGAAAAGGCCAAGGACGAAACGATTGAGGGGATTACTGACGTCAGGGACGAGTCGGACAGGGAAGGATTACGGATAGTGATAAAGTTAAAGCGGGGCACGGAGCCGGAAGTGGTGTTAAACAGGTTGTTCAAATATACCCCGCTTGAAAAGACTTACGGCGCCAACATGACCGTTATAGTGGACGGCAACCCGAGGAGGCTCTCTCTAAAGGAAGTTCTAAACGCCTTTATTGACTTCAGGCGGTCCGTGGTTGAAAGGAGGACGGAATACAGGCTCGATAAGGCAGAAAGCCGAGCTCATATTCTGGAAGGATTACAGGTCGCTCTGGATAGTACGGATCTGATTATAAAACTTATCCGGGACGCTGAAACGAGGGACGAGGCAAGGGAAAACCTGATCGAGAGGTTTTCCTTTTCCAAGAAACAGGCAAACGCAATCCTGAAGACACAGCTGGGACGGTTAACCAGCATGGAGAGGGAGAAGATCGAAGCGGAGCTTGCGGAAAAACGCGAATACATAGAGAAATACAGGGAAATTCTTTCTTCGACACTGAAGCTCGACGAGATCATCAAGGGTGAGCTCCGGAATATCAAGGAAGAATACGGGGACGAGAGGAGGAGCTTGATCACGGAAAAGGTCGAAGAAGTTGATGCCGAGAAACTCGTTCCGGACCATGACCTCGTCGTTCAGGTTACCGAAAACGGTTACATCAATGCACCAAAGCGGAGCGGTTACAAGACGCAGAACAGGGGAGGCAAAGGGGTTATCTGTATGGACCTGGAAGAGGACGACAGGATAACTGTCGCCTCAAGCGGTAACTCCCGAAATGAAACCCTGGTATTTACCGATCAGGAGAAAGTTTACAAGATAAAGACTTACAAGCTGCCCACTTCTCGCCGGGATTCTCGCGGGGAAAGGCTTGCGGGAATCGTGGATCTCGCCGATGACGAAGTAGTGCGCGAACTCCTTAACCTGAAAGGGGAGGAGCTGCGGGGGGACGGTTTCTGCCTTATGGGGACGAAAGGGGGTTACGTGGTGAAAAACCCGATTGAAGACTTTTCCTCCGCCCATATAAGCGGAATCCATAGCTTAAACGCCGAAAGCGGCGACTCCATCAGCTCGGCTGCTTTGAGCCATGGGGAAGGTGAGATCCTGATGGCTACCCGAGAGGGTCAGGTAATAAAGTTTCCGGAAGAGGAATTGCGATCGACTCAGAGACCGGCAAAGGGAGTTAGGGGTATGAGTCTGGCCCCGGGGGACCAGGTCGTGAGCATGGAATCAGTCAACCCGGAAACCCTGGAAAGGGACCCGCTTCTGCTTTTCGTGACGGAAACGGGCAAGGGCAAGAAGGTTCCACTGGCCGAATTCAATTCACAGAAAAGATCCGGAAAAGGAAACCTGGGAATAAAGCTGGACGAAGACGACGGTCTTCGGGAAATGAAGTTATTGGAAAAAGGGGAAGAGGTTCTCCTGTACAGCGAGAGAGGCCAGGCAGTTCGGTTGAGCATAAACGATATCAGTCAGTTTCAGCGCTACGCGAAGGGCGTTAAACTGATGGATCTGGACGAATTCGACCTCATCTCGTCCGTTACAGTTATATGACTTAATGGAGGTTTTACCGCATGGAGGAAGATTTTGGGGAAGAAATTGAAAAAATAAAATCTGGTACGGCGGACCTTATTCCAGAAGAGGAACTCGAGGAAAAGCTGGAAACCGCCGCGGAGGAGGAACGACCGCTCAGGGTAAAGCTGGGTGTCGATCCCTCTTCCTCCGCGCTTACCCTCGGACATGCAGTTGTGTTGCGTAAACTGCGCCAGCTTCAGGACCTCGGGCATAAAGCCGTAATGGTCGTTGGCGATTTTACCAGAAGGATTGGTGATCCTTCGGGCAGATCCGAGACCAGGGAGATCATGGGTGCGAAGCAAATCGAGGAGAACATGAAGGACTACGAGCGACAGGTCTTCCGCATCCTGGATCCCGAGAAAACTGAGTTCCGGTATAATTCCGAGTGGCTCGGTAAGCTCGGTTTCGAAGACATCATAGAGCTTACCTCCAAATATACTGTTGCACGAATGCTAGAACGTGACGATTTTGCCAACCGCTACGAGTCGAATAAGCCGATTTCGATTCTGGAATTCCTTTATCCTCTGGCTCAGGCTTACGATTCCGTCGCCGTAGATGCGGATATAGAGCTCGGTGGGGCCGATCAGCGGTTTAACTTGATCGTTGGCAGGCATATACAGCGGGAGTTTGATCAGGATCCACAGATAGTGCTGACGGTTCCGCTGCTAACCGGAACTGACGGCAGCAGAGCCATGAGTCAGACGCGGGGCAATTACATTGGGATAAACGAAGAACCGGAGACGATCTATGGAAAGTTGATGTCCATAACCGATGACACGATGCTGGAGTACTTCAAGCTGTTGACCGATATAGAGCCCGAGGACGTGGAGGGTATGCACCCGAAGGAGAAAAAGAAGAAGCTCGCGCGGGAAGTCGTCGGCAGTATTTACTCGGAAGTGGAAGCGGGCCACGCCGAGGAGGAGTTCGAAAGAGTCTTCGAGCAGGACGAGGTACCAGAGGACTTAAAGGAATTAAAGGTTCCTGCGGAAGAGATAAAAGAGGATGGAACCATCTGGATTATAGATCTGCTCGATCTTTCCGGTTTCGTTTCCAGCAGATCGGAGGCAAGAAGGCTTATCGACCAGGGAGGCGTCACCCTGAACGGGGAAAAAGTCACCAAGGTGGATTTTGACCCTCCGGTGGAAGAAGGGAAAGTACTTCAGGTAGGAAAGAAGAAGTTTGCTCGAATGGTTCCCGAGGAGGAATAACTCTATAGGTGGGTGATTGAGTTGTCCGATTGTATATTTTGTAGTATCGCGGCAGGAGAGATCGATGCTGAAGTAGTATTCGAGAACGACTACGCCATAGGCTTCCTCGATGCCAATCCGGTGGTGGATGGTCATACAGTGGTTGTGCCCAAGGAGCACTTCGAGAGGTTTACCGACCTGACCGAGGAAGTGGCAACCGGCGTTTTTGCGACAGTGAGGGAGGTCAACGAAGCCATCCAAAACGGTCTCGGAGCTGATGGTACGAATATCGGAATAAACGACGGCGAAGCGGCCGGTCAGGCGATTCCGCATACTCATGTACACGTAATCCCCCGATACCACGATGATGGTGGGGGCTCGCTGCATTCAATAGTCAGTGGAGCCCAGGAATCGGATCTGAAGGAAATCGGGGAGAAACTGCGGGCGGAGACTTACGGAGATTAGTTTCCTTCCTTCGGAGGCATCTCTCCCGTTTTTTTGGCCACCCAGTGAATATTCAGGAATTTAGGGGCGCTTCCCGGTAAGTATCGGTAGAGTTCTGGAGGAATTTTATGGAGGAGAACAGGTTTAACAAGTTCGATGATCCCGTGGATAGAACGGAGACGAATTCCGTCAAGTGGGATAAGAGGAAGGAAGTCTTTGGGACAGAGGACGTCCTGCCGATGTGGATTGCGGATTCCGACTGGCGCACGGCCGAGCCCCTGATAGAGGCTCTGAAGGAGAGGGCTTCTCACGGTGTCTTCGGTTACACGGACACGGATAGTAAGACGGATAATCTAGTCGTCGATTGGTTTGAACGAAGGTACGACTGGGAAATCGAGCCGGAGTGGCTCGTCTACGGCAACGGGGTAGTTCCTTCTTTACGGATAATTCTGGATAGCTTCACCGATAAAGGTGACGGTGTAATACTCCAACCCCCCGTTTACTACCCTTTTTATACCTCGATACGCGCCAGCGGCGGACAGATAATTACGAACCAGCTAAAATACGAAAATGGTCGGTACCTTATGGATTACGACGACCTGGAGGGAGCTTGTGATACCGGCTGTGAGTCGTTTCCGGTCGATCCGACCCCTACTTCTCTTGTCCTCTGTAATCCGCACAACCCGGTTGGCAGGGTCTGGGAAGAGGCGGAGCTGAAAAAAATTGGTCAAATCTGTGACAGGAACGATCTTCTAGTTATCTCGGACGATATCCATTCCGAATTCGTCTACGAAAAAAACGAATATACTCCTTTTGCTTCCATATCCCCGGATTTTGCGGAGAAGTCGATCACTCTGACCTCCCCGAGCAAGGCCTTTAATACGGCCGGATTACCTGCTTCGCTCGCGGTTATCCCGAGCGAGAAAATACGGAAGCGGTTCAGGCGGGCGGGAAAAAAGTTGTTAAAAGGGCCGAGCGTATTTGGCCTGGAGGCTCTCAACGCAGCATATAGCGACGGCGAGAAGTGGCTCAAGGATCAGCTCGACTACCTGAAATCAAACAGGGACTATAGCCTGGAAGTATTGCGGAATGAGGCTCCGGGAGTGGAGCCAGTAAAACCTGAAGGCACCACCCTGCTCTGGATGGACTTCAGCGGACTGGGTTTGAACGGGGACGAGCTGGAAGAGTTAATCCTGGAGGAGGCGCGCGTCGGCCTGGACTTTGGCCACTGGTTTGGTCCAGGAGGAGAGGGTTTTCTCAGGTTGAATTTTGCCTGTCCGAGGGAGACTCTCGCGGAAGGTTTGCAGCGAATCGTCAAAGCCGTCGAGACGGTTGGATGAGGCTGAGGCTCTTCGTTACTATCCCCCTTTTTTTGATTTTGACCCGCCTTGATATCAGGGCCTTTTCTTCCTAACTATACCGTATAACCAGGGTCTTTCGGGATAAATTATCTATGTTCGTATCGATGCTTTGGCCTTGCTGCTATCGCGGCAGTGTTCCCACATCGTTTGCGGTCTAAACGGGGCGGAAGACAGTTTCCCGCTCCATTCGGCCCGTTGATTATACATTAACCTTATGTATAATTTGGCAATTACGTTTTGTTCAACTGGGTGATAAATTTGCAAAGAAGTAGTTTCTTCCTGGTTTTCGCGTTGCTCGCTCTGCTGGATTTTTTCGTTCCCTTCTACTTACTGGGTGATTTGCCCAGTTTTCTTGCCAGTTACGCATTCTGGAGTCTCTTGACCCTGACCGTGATAGTTACTGGCGCCCTTTATATCAAGAGGACCTGGGGTGGTTGAGGATTAACCCTGTATACGTCTGGGTTTCACTCCTTTCCTGGATGGCGATTGCCGTCAGTATAGCTTATCTGTCCCGGCGCGGTCTCGGTGAGGGGGCGTCCGAGTACTTTCTCGGCGGTAGGAAGCTAAGTGGCTTTATTTCGGGCTTGAGTTACAGTGCCACCACCTACAGCGCTTTTATGCTCGTCGGGTTGGTCGGCTTGACCTATGAATCGGGGGTTGGGGCGCTCGGGTTTGAAATGACCTACCTTATGTTTACCGTTCTGCTTTTGACGGTGTTTGCTCCCCGGTTCTGGCTTGCCGGTAACAGGTACGGCTTCATCACGCCGGCCGAGTTACTTGCACAGCGATACGAAACCCGCTGGGCCGGTGTCGTCGCTTCCTTAGTGTTCCTGGTGATGCTGGTTCCCTATGCGGCGGTCCAGCTTATGGGAATCGGTTTTCTGGTTGAAGGTCTGACGGGAGGCCGAATTCCCTATATGGCCGGAGTGGCCGTCATGGGGGGTTTTGCGGGGTTTGCGGCTTTCTGGGCCGGGATGAGGTCCGTTTCCTGGACGGACGCCTTCCAGGCCATTACCATGCTGACCACTTCCCTTTTCGCCCTTTTCTACATTTTCTTTCATTTCTTCGGTTCACCCGGTAATTTTTTCCGGACGATTACCGTCGACCACCCGGAACTGCTGAAGTTGACCTGGGATCCACGCCTATTCATCGGCCTTGCTTTACCCTGGGCCTTTTTTGCTCTGACGAATCCGCAGGTCTCTCAGAGGATGCTGGTACCGGATAAGATCTCCAGCCTGAAGAGGATGATAATCTATTTCTCCGGGTTTGGATTCGTCTATACGGTTATAAGCACTTTGTTTGGTTTTCAGGCGGCAAGCCTTCTGCCGAACCTGGAAAACCCCGACAAGGCGATGGCGGTTTTGCTCACCAGAGTTCCTCTGCCGCTGGGACTAATAATATTCATCGGGATATTTGCAGCCGCTACTTCTACTCTGGGTTCGATTACCCTCACGCTGAGTTCATCGATATCCCGGGACCTGGCCCGAAACCTTCTCCCGGGGGCGGACGAGAGCTTGCACCTCAGGCTGGGTAAATTGGCCATTCCCCTGCTTGTCGGAGTATTTGTGCTCTTTGCCTGGTTGCAGCCCGGGCTTATTGCAGTACTATCCAGCATGGCTTCTGGTGGTTTGCTCGTCACGGCTCCGGCTTTGATCGGGGCTTTTTACTGGAAGGGCGGAACCGGGGCCGGGGCTGTAACTTCGATGTCCGCCGGCGGCGTTTTTACCGGCCTGCTTTACGTAACTGATTTTAAACCATTCGGCTGGTGGCCGTCCGTCTGGGGTTTCCTTCTTACCGTCTTTTTGTTCGTAAGCGTGAGCCTGTTTACCGCAAGCCCGGAAAAGGCGGAGGAATTCGTGGATTTTGTAAATCGAAGGATGAAGGAAGTTTCGAACCGTTGAGTGGGGTTTGAAGTACGGGCTTAAAGTATCGGATGAGAGAGACTTGCGAATTTATTTTCTAGTACAACCCAATTATCCTCTACAAATAATAGTTTGTTTTATTATTCAATCGGCCGATTCCAGAGAACCAAGGAGGGAATTCTTTGTTGATGTTTGAATTTCAGGTGGGGTTACGGTCAACCTACCGACGGAGCACGGGGACTCCACCTCCTCTTGTGTATTTGTCCAGTAGCCCCAGTAGCCCCGGTCCCCGTGCCGGGGCGGGTTGTTTCTTAATTTCTCCTTTTTCACCCCCATTCTTTCTCCAGCACTCATTTGAGTTACGTTAGCTGGCGTAATATTTAACCTGGGCGGATGGTTGTTTACCCCATCACCCCCATTCTTTCTTTCCCCCGTCGATGTTCAGCCGCAGGCTGAAACGGAAAGGAACATCTGTGAAACCTTGCCTTCTTCTACACCTAAACCAACACGACACAGAAAAACGTATTTTCTTTAGAAATACGTACATTGCAGAATTTCCTCCCCCTTGAGGGGGGAGGATTAAGGTGGGGGTGAAGGTTAAGAGGAATGCCTTATAGATGTAGTTTAGATTAAGAAAAATGCCCCATGGATACTGGTACCCGGTATCTAGTACCCAGTACCTGAACCGAATCCCGAACTAAAAAGTCAGTTACAGCGACAATAAAAGGTAAAAGTGAAAAACTTGGGAAGTGTAAGGAGAAAAGCTTTCGAGGTCCTTGACAGGTAGGAAGAGCCGTTGTAGTTAAAACAGTTAAGAAAGTATCGTGGGTAAAACTTTTAAGGAAACAATGCTCCTTAAAAAGGAGGTGATCCAGCCGCAGGTTCTCCTACGGCTACCTTGTTACGACTTCACCCCCCTTGCAGGCAACACCTTGGGCAACTAAGTTGACTTCGGGTGTCACCTACTCGGTTGGTGTGACGGGCGGTGTGTACAAGGCCCAAGTACGTATTCACCGCGGTATGGCTGACCCGCGATTACTACCGATTCCATCTTCATGGGGTCGGGTTGCAGACCCCAATCCGCACTGAGGCCACCTTTTTGAGATTTGCTCGTCCTTGCGGACTTGCTCCTCACTGTAGTGGCCATTGTAGCACGTGTGTCGCCCAGAGCATAAGGATCATAATGACTTGACGTCATCCCCTCCTTCCTCCGGATATTCTCCGGCAGTCCCCTTATAGTCCCCGGCATTACCCGCTGGCAATTAAGGGCAGGGGTTGCGCTCGTTACGGGACTTAACCCAACGTCCCACGACACGAGCTGACGACAGCCATGCAATACCTGCCACGGCTCCTCAAGCAAAGCTTGAGGTCGTTCCCCTTTCAGGGTCCTACCACCGCTAGGTCAAGCCCTGGTAAGGTTCTTCGCTTATCATCGAATTAAACCACGTGCTCCACCGGTTGTGTGGGCCCCCGTCAATTCCCTTGAGTTTCATCCTTGCGGACGTAGTCCCCAGGCGGTGGGCTTAACGCGTTAACTCCGGCAACGACTCTCTGTCGGGAGCCGACACCAAGCCCACATCGTTTGAAGCCAGGACTACGGGGGTATCTAATCCCCTTCGCTCCCCTGGCCTTAGCGCTTCAGCGTCAGGAAACGCCCAGAAGGCTGTCTTCACCATCGGGGTACCTCTCGGTCTCTACGCATTTCACCGCTACTCCGAGAGTTCCGCCTTCCTCTACGTTCCTCGAGCCAATCAGTTTCGACGTACCTCCCTCAGTTTAGCCAAGGGCTTTCAACGTCGACTTGGTTGACCGCCTAGACGCCCTTTACGCCCAGTGATTCCGGATAACGCTTGCGCCCTTCGTCTTACCGCGGCTGCTGGCACGAAGTTAGCCGGCGCTTGTTCCTGGGGTACCGTCATCGGTGGACCATTGCCTGCCCACCTTATTCGTCCCCCAGAAAAGGAGTTTACAACCCGAAGGCCTTCGTCCTCCACGCGGCGTCGCTGCGTCAGCCTTGCGACCATTGCGCAAGATTCCCCACTGCAGCCTCCCGTAGGAGTCTGGGCCGTGTCTCAGTCCCAGTGAGGGGGATCGCCCTCTCAGGCCCCCTACCTATCTTCGCCATGGTGAGCCTTTACCTCACCATCTAGCTAATAGGACGCAGCCCCATCGTCGGGTAATCCAAATGGACCTTTGATCAAAGAACCTGTGGTTCTTTGATGTCATGGAGTGTTAGCACCAGTTTCCCGGTGTTATCCTCCGCCCGACGGGAGGTTAGCTACGCGTTACTCACCCGTCCGCCGCTCCGTAACCGGTCCGTCATCCCGAAGGAATCAGGTCCGGTCCGATCGCACGACTTGCATGTGTTAAGCGCGCCGCTAGCGTTCATCCTGAGCCGGGATCATACCCTCTCAGTTTAAACACGTATGGCTCTTCCCACCTGTCAAAGACCTCGATTGACTGCTCAAGAATAATAATCTCGGGAGGGTGTTATTTCAAGGTCTCCCGAGCAAAAAGGCTGGTGGGCCCACTAGGATTTGAACCTAGGACCGCCCGGTTATGAGCCGGATGCTCTACCGCTGAGCTATGGACCCAGAGCATAAAAAGGCTAACAATAGACCTAACTTCTTTCAAGAGCCAGTATTGAAAAACAGTTGACAGTAAGTATTCAGTCTGGTAAATTTAGGTGCTAACAAGTTTTCGTTACTAAAAGAGGTGACAGCTTGAATAATTTAAGAGGATACGAAGTGATGTACCTTCTCGACCCCAAGTTCGAAGAAGAGGGTTTGGAGGATAAAAAGGATAGGCTCAAGGCAATTGTAGAGAGCGAAGATGGAGAAGTCGAGTCAATGGAAGAGTGGGGAAAAAAAAGGCTGGCTTACGAAATAGATGGCTTTTCCGAGGGGTTCTACCTCCTGATTGAATTCCAGGCCTCTTCGGACGTCATTGACGAGATCTCGGAAAAATCAAACGTCGAAGAGGGAGTAATTAGATACCAGGTCTTTCGTAACAAGGAAGTAGCGGAACCGGTAAAAAGTTAGGCTTCCGGTTTAGTTTTGTGGGTCTAATTTTATTAGTTCCGAGATTTAATTTCTTTTTTTAATTCATACTTAAAAATACACAGGAGTGGTTGATCAACTATGGGGAGAAGGAGATCCAACAGGTGTATGGCCTGTGAGGACAAGATAGAGCTAGACTACAAACAGTACAACAAGTTAAAGCGATTTACCAACAGGTCGGGGAAGATACTTCCCAGGCGGGCTACCAAACTATGTGAGAAGCACCAGAGGAAGGCAGCTGAGGCAATTAAGAGCGCGAGATATCTTGGTCTGTTACCTTACGGAGACGAACACGGTAGCCCCTGGCAATAGAATGTTTCGCCGGGATGAACGATTTACGTCTCCGAAATTTTGTATTCGTTAAACGAGTTCAAGTTCGGAATTATTTTATTTCTCACCTTATAGTTTATCCGTGACCTGGTATTGGTTACCCAACGGTCCAATGCAAGCAGGTTCCGTCTGTTCAATGAAAGTCTTGTTCCCTGACTCCCTCTGCGACTTGTCATTTGTATCCTTCGTTAGTTAGAGGGTTAAATGCAACGGGAGCTACGATTTGGTGGTGAATATGGTTAGTTCCAGTACGGGACCGAGGTCTCTCTACCTGAAGTGGCGCCCGGAAAGATTTGGAGAAGTCATCGGGCAGGAAGGTACCGTAAGGATATTACGGAATTCAGTTCAGAAGGGTGAGACATCACACGCCTACCTATTTGTTGGGCCGAGAGGGACCGGTAAGACTTCAGTTGCTCGTATTCTGGCAAAAGCCCTCAACTGTGAAGATTCGGATGACGGCGAGCCCTGCAATTCTTGCTCCAGCTGCAGGAAAATCGACAAGGGCAAGGCACTGGACATCGTCGAGATAGATGGAGCTTCCAACAGGGGAATCGATAAGATAAGGGAGCTTCGGGAAGAAGTAAATTTTGCCCCTGCGGAGCTGCGGAACAAGGTTTATATCATCGACGAAGTCCACATGCTGACAAATCAGGCTTTTAATGCCCTGTTGAAGACGATAGAGGAGCCGCCGGACAAGGTAACCTTCATATTTGCCACGACTGAGCCGGAAGAGGTGCCCGCAACCATAATCTCCCGCTGTCAGGTTTTCGAATTCAAGGAGATATCAGGGGGGCAAATCCAGGAAAGGCTGGCAGAAGTGGCTGAGAGCGAGGGGCTAGAAATAACTGATGGGGGGTTGAGCTTGATTGCTTCTCGGGCTCAGGGTTCCATGCGTGACGCACTGGTAATTCTGGAACAGGTGATGGGTTCCGGGCCAACTGGTGAAGTTGACAAGGAAGATCTTTTCGAGCTGCTTGGTCTGGTCGAGGGCGAGACGACCGAGAGGTTTATCGATACGTTGCTTGCGAACGAATCCGGGAAGCTACTCGATATACTGGACGACCTCGTGAGCCGGGGCAGGGACCTCGAATTATTTCTCGAGGGGGTTTTGGATAGCTTAAGGCTGAGAATCAAGGAAGCGGGCGACGGTAAAAAGATTAACGAACTGGTTTCTCTTTCCCGGGGATTACTCGACACTGCGGAGAACCTCAAGCGTTCCTCACACAAACGGGTAGCTCTTGAAGTAGGCAGTCTCGAGCTGCTGAACCAGCTGGAGGAGCCAGAAGTTACCGAAGAATCAACCGGCGCCGAGAATTTGAGCCAACCGGAAAAAGCGCTTGAGGAAGACCCCAAAAAGGATCCTGGTGTAGCCCCACCGGAGGAAGAGCCAGGGGAAACGGAAGAACAGGGTACCTCCGAAGAGGAAACGACAGAAACAGAAAAGGAAGATGGTGGGGGCAGAAAAAAAGTTACCGTCCCCGCCGGCGATAAGGAAGGGGAGGGACTGAAGAACTCGGAAGCATGGAGACAGATGGTAAGGGAGATAGAAGAGGACAAGATATCAATTGCCGCTTTTCTGGAAGAAGCAAATCCCGTGATTCGTAACAAGGACCTGTATATCGAGTTTAGCAGGGAGTTCTCCTTTCATAAGGAAAGTCTGGAGTCCGGAAGCAATCTTTCCTATTTGAATTCTGTGGTGGATAATTACTTTGAGGACGTAGACGATTTGCGGATAATTTATAACGAGGACGCCAACCAAGAAAATAACAAGTCGAAAACCAGCCTGCTCGACGAGAAGTCGGAGCTGGTTAAGGAGAAGTTTGGCGGTAACGTGGTCGAAAAAGGTAGGCTATAACACGGAGGTTTTTATCATGAAAGGATTTGGCAACATAAATAACATAATGCAGAAGGCGCAGGAGATGCAGGAGGAGCTGGAGAAGAAAAAGGAAGAATTGGCGAAGAAAGAGGTAGAAGCTACTTCCGGCGGCGGCATGGTGACCGTAGTCGTAAATGGTAACGAAGAAGTTATAGATATCAGCATCGAGGAAGAGGTAATTGACCCGGAAGACTCCGAGATGCTTGAAGACCTGATACTGGCTGCAGTGAACAATGCAAAGGAGAAAGCACAGGAGATGAAAGAAGAGGAAATGGGTGATATCGCCGGAGGAATGGACATCCCTAACATACCCGGCTTATGATAGAACCGCTCGAAAGGGCCATTTCGGAGCTCAAAAAGCTGCCCGGGATTGGCCAGAAAACGGCCGAACGGCTTATTTTCCACCTGCTGACACGCGACCGGGAAGAGGTCCAAAAACTCTCCCGGGCTCTGAATGCTTTGACAGAGGAAGTTGGTCGCTGTGAGGTATGCGGTAATTTTTCCACTGGAGACACCTGCGAAATCTGCTCCGACCCTCAGAGGGACAGGGGCAAAATTTGCGTTGTCAGCAGGCCCTGGGACATCCCAAAGGTAGAATCTACGGGTAAGTACGACGGTCTCTATCACGTACTTGGCGGACTTATCAATCCAATCGAGGACGTTTCGCCGGAGGACCTTACCATAGAAGATCTCATCCATCGGGCAAAGAACGAGGAAGTTGAAGAAGTAATACTAGCGCTGGAGCCCAAAACGGAAGGAGAGTCCACTTCGATGTTCCTCGTGAAGAAACTACGAGAACTTGACGTAGAGGTCTCTCAAATTGCTCAGGGAATCCCGGTTGGGCGGGAGCTGGAGTTTATGGACAAAGCTACACTGGGAAAGGCTTTCGAAGGAAGAAGGGGGGTTGATTGAAGTAAGGATGGCCTCTGATAAACTCGTCGTAAGGATTCTGAACGAAGTGGCCGACTTACTGGAAATAAAAGGTGTAGAGTACAAGCCCAGAGCCTACCGCAGGGCTGCACGACAGGTCGATTCACTCACGGATGACCTGGAGGAAGTTTATTCCAGGGGAGAACTGGAGAGTATTCCCTCGGTCGGCGAGAACATATCGAAAAAGATTGCCGAGATACTCGATTCGGGTAAACTGCAGTATCACGAAGAGCTCAAGCAAGAAATACCCATTGACCCCCTCCTTCTAAAAGTTCGTAATCTCGGACCGAAGAAAATGAAGAAGATATGGGAGGAACTAGACGTCACTACACTGGAGGAACTGGAAGAGGCCGGGAAGGAAAACAGGATTCGCGAGTTAAAAGGGTTTGGGGCCAGGTCGGAAGAAAACATCATGAAGGGTCTGGAGATAGTTAAGAAGTCTCAGGGCAGAGCTCATATATCCGAAGTACTGCCCGTGGCCCGGGAAATAATCGAGGAGCTCGATGCATCCGGTTCCTTTTTCGAGCTGGAGTTTGCCGGTTCCCTGCGTCGCCGCCGCTACGATATTGGCGACGTCGACATACTTGCTACCACAGGGAATAGAGGCGAGGCCATGGAGAGTTTTGTTTCTCTCGCTAACGCGGATGAGGTGTTAAGCAAAGGAGAAACCAAAGGATCCATTCGTACTGATTCCGGTTTGAGGGTTGACCTCAGGATAGTTGACCGGGAGAGTCTTGGGGCGGCCAAACAGTACTTTACCGGTTCCCAGCAACACAACGTCAGGATGAGACAGCGGGCCATCGCCGATGGTTACAAGCTAAACGAGTACGGTCTGTTCAAGAAGGAGTCCGAGGAAAAGATTGCCGGAAGCGAGGAAGAGGAAATATACGGAAAGCTTGATCTGGACTGGATTCCTCCTGAGCTCCGTGAGGCCAGGGGTGAGATCGAAGCAGCCGAGAGTGGCGACCTGCCCGACCTGATAGAGAGGGAAGACATAAACGGAGACCTGCACTGTCATAGCGATCGGAGTAGCGACGGAGAAATTCCCGTGGAAATACTGGGAAAAGAGGCTGAGAGCAGAGGTTATAGTTACCTTGCCGTAACTGACCACGCGGAAACGGCGGGAATAGTTGGTGGCCTGACGGATTCTGAAGTTCAGGAGCACATGGAAGAAGTCAAGCGAATCAACGAAGGTCTGGAAGGACCTGAGCTGCTTGCCGGGGTCGAAGCCAACGTTCAGAAGGACGGAACTCTTGATCTATCGAGTGATTCTCTCAGTAAGCTCGATATTGTGCTCGCCGGAGTGCACTCTCACTTCGACCTCGGGGAAGAAGATATGACGCGCCGGCTGGTTCGGGCAATCGAAAACGAGCACGTGGATATAGTGGCTCACCCGACTGGGAGGAAGTTAGGCGAGCGGGGAAGCTTTGACCTGAACTGGAAGGAAGTTTTCGCCCGGGCGAGAGAAACCGGCACGGCACTCGAAATCAATGCCTCGCCGGCCAGAACCGACCTGGATGACAAGCTAATAAAGCGTGCTATCGGCGGGGGCGTGACCCTCTCCATCGGAACCGATTCCCACCGGGTCAAACATCTTGACTTCATGGAGTTCGGAGTTTACCTCGCCCGGCGAGGATGGTGTGAAACCGGTAATTTGTTGAATACGCTTTCTCTGCCCGATTTCAAGGATTGGTTGAATAGCTAAACGGTTTTTCTGCTGGCAGCAACCATGCGTTTCGCACCGTGGACGAGCCGGCCTCTCAAAGGCTCGACCTGCTGCTTCCCCCGTCTATCGGTATGGCAGCGCCATTGATAAATTCCGCCCTGCAGGAGCTTAGAAAGGCGACCAGGTGGCCCAGGTTTTCCGGGTTCCCTAAAGTTTCCATCGGGACACCCTGACTCCATTTCTCCAGCCCCTCCTCTCTGCTTGTGATTTCGCCCCGTTCCAGCGATTGTTCCACCAAATTCTCGATTCTACTGGTCCTGTGGGGCCCAGGCAACACGGAATTCACTCTGACTTCCGGAGCCAGTTCCCGGGAGAGAGTCTTTTCCAGACCTATTACGCCCATCCTGACGGAGTTGGATAGAACCAGGGAGTCCAGCGCTTCCTTGACGCTCCTTGACGTGATGTTAACTATCGTCCCGCCGCCCTGCTTCAGGTAAGGTGCGGCCGACTTGACCAGCCGAAATACGCTCATTACTAGCAGTTCAAAGCTTTCGTACCAGTCGCTCTCAGTGGTTTCCAGGGTTTTCCCGCTTGGCGGACCACCGGCACTAGTAACGAGGTGGTCGAGACGACCGTACTCATTAACTGCTTTATCGACTAAATTTTTCAGGGTATCCCGGTCTTTTATGTCACCTGTTAACGTTGCAACCCCGGCAGAGGTGGCGTTTCTGATTTCTTCGGCGGTGGATAACAGCTGTTTTTCCTTCCTGCCATTTATGACTACGTCGACACCCTCCGCGGCCAGCGCGAGGGCGGAAGCTTTGCCGAGCCCGCTGCTCGAAGCAGTTATAATTGCCGCGTTTCCCTCAAGTTTTAGGTCCATTTTTCACCTGCTTGCCCTGAATTTCTGGTCTTAGGCTTTACTTGCGGATGACGATTTCCTCAAGCTCATCTCGCTCTCCCGTCTTTTTCTGGTCCGATTTTCCAACTGGAAGCAAGGAGATCAACCTGTATTGTTTTGGGAGGTCCAGAGCGGTTCTCGCCTCCTTTTCCACGGATTTCCTCGCTTCGTTTATGTCGAAAAGACCAATCCAGTAGGAAGCCAGGCCCAGACTGTAGGCGGCAAGTGCCATGTTCTGAGTTGCTACGGCTCCCGCTTCGATATAATGGTCCGGGTCCTCCTCCTGGTCAACCGCGACTGAAAAAATTACCGGAGCTTCTTCCAGGCCCTCACGGAAGAGCGTAATTTTACCGGCTATTTCGTACAGCTCTTCTTTCAATTCTTCATCCTGAATCACGACTAGTTTCCAGGGCTGCAGGTTCGCGAAGGAAGGAGCCCAGCGCCCCGCCTCAAGAATAGATTCGACGGCATTCTCCCCGATATCTTCGTCCTTGAACCGGAACTTACTTCTTCGCTCCCTGATTGCCTCCAAAACGGAATTATTTTTCATTTTTACCTCCATTTATCTTGATTTGTAAATCATATGCTGGATTCTGAAAACGAAGTAAAGCTTAACGTAAGTTTAGCGAAAAGCTGGAATTATTCCAGTTATTCGATGAAATCGTTCAAAACCTGTAAACGTCTTTCCCTGCTCTGGTCAAGAGCGGCGCCCCGGGGGACGGTTTTTGGTAATTTTACGGTTGTCAGAAAAAAAACTGTTTGTTATCATAAGTGCAAGCATCGAGTTCCGTCCGGGGGAAGCAATTTTAGCAGGATTACATTAGTGAAGGGGCTCTTTTCTTGATATCCAAAAAACCGTAATGAGAGGATTACTGGATGGAAAATACCGAAAGCGATAATTACCGTATAACCTATTCGCCTCACGTGCATTCAGGGACCAAAACTTCCGAAGTGATGCGGGGAGTTGCACTGGCTTTGCTCCCGGCCATTGGGGCTGCGATTTACTATTTCCGCCTGGATGCAGTATTGCTTCTGCTCACGACTATTCTGACAAGCCTTGCGTCCGAAGCAGTCATGCAGAGGGTTCTGGGGAAGGAAATTGACCTGTCGAATTACAGCGCTCTCGTGACAGGAATACTGATTGCTCTCGTGTTGCCGCCGGAAATTCCGCTTTACGCGGCCGGACTTGGCAGCGTATTTGCCATCGTGATAGGCAAGCAACTTTTTGGGGGTCTTGGTAAGAATATATTTAACCCGGCCCTGATTGGCAGAGCGTTTTTGGTTTCTGCGTACCCCGTGCTCATGACGACCTGGACCAAACCGACTGGATTCGATGCCGTGACGTCCGCAACTCCTCTGGCCGCCGAAAAGTTCGATAACGTGGTTACGCCGTTCAGCAGGCTGTTCTTTGGGAATATATCCGGATCGCTCGGGGAAACCTCCGCTCTGGCTCTCCTGATTGGCGGTGCCTACCTTCTCTGGAAAGGCTACATGGACTGGCGGATTCCCGTTGCGGCTTTTGCTGCGCTGATAGCGCTCTCCGGACTCCTCTGGGGAATTAACCCGGCGGAGTACGCCTCGCCGCTTTTTCACGTTTTGGCAGGCGGTTTTATGATTGGGGCAATCTACATGGCAACTGATCCGACGACTTCTCCCGTTACCAGGGGTGGCAGGTGGATATTCGGAGCCGGTGTCGGGATCATCACCATGGTTATCCGCACCTGGGGTGGGTATCCGGAAGGCGTCATGTACTCAATTCTTTTGATGAACGCGTTCAGACCGTTAATTGACAGATTTACTACCCCGACTCCGTTCGGTGGTGGTCAGGAATGAACAAGATAGCAAAAATGGTGTTGACCCTGACAGTGCTCGGGCTGATAAGCGGATTTGCTCTATCAATGGTATCCAATTACACTGATCCCCTTATAAAACAAAATAAACAGGAGGCCCTTAGGGAAGCTGTATATTACGTTGTTCAGCCGACCGAGTCCTATCAGGAGGAAACGGAGAAAGGAAAAGTTATTTACGAAGCTTATAATTCCTCCGACGAGCTGATCGGTTATGCCTTTACCGCCAGTGGCGGTGGTTATCAGGGAACCATACGTTTGATGGTGGGTGTTGGACCCAACCTGAAGCAAATAAAGGGGATTCAGATTCTGGAATCCAGCGAGACCCCCGGTCTGGGTGGTAAAATAAGAGGAAAACCATTCAAGAGCCAGTTCCGGGGACTGCAGGTAGAGCGCGAGGTTGGTCTCGTAAAATCGGCGGAGGCCGGCAAAGGTGAAATACAGGCCATTACCGGTGCGACCATCTCTTCTCGTGCCGTCGTAAATATCATTAATAAAGGACTTGACCAAGTCCGGAGTATTCTAGGTGAAGGTGAATGAGATGATAAAGGACTTCGTAAAAGGTATCTGGAAGGAGAACCCGGTTTTCGTTCAGGTGCTGGGTATGTGTCCCACGCTTGCAGTGACTACTTCCCTGATAAACGGGCTTTCCATGGGTCTGGCCACTACTTTTGTACTTGTCGCCTCGGGCCTGGCGATATCCGCACTGAGAAAACTCATTCCCGACCAGGTAAGAATAGCGAGCTTTATGATCATTATCTCATCTTTTGTGACCGTGGTAAAACTGCTCTTCGAGGCTCACATACCGGAGATAAGCAGTCAGCTCGGACCTTACCTGCCCTTGATCGTGACAAATTGTATAATTCTCGGTCGGCAGGAAGCTTTTGCCTCAAAAGAACCCGTAGGACGTAGTTTGCTGGATTCTCTCGGAATGGGGGTGGGGTTTATCTTCGCCCTGGTCGTACTTGGTAGTGTCCGGGAGCTGTTTTACCAGGGAACTATCGGTGGTTTCGAATTATTGGGGTCCTGGTACAAGTCCATGGTGATTATGGTACAGCCCGCCGGTGCTTTTATAAGTTTGAGTCTGCTGGTTGCTCTCTTCCATAAGCTTTCGGGGAGTGAATAAGAATGGGTCTCTTCTTTATCTTCGTCGCGATCGTCTTAACTCAGAACTTCGTTCTGCACTATTTCCTCGGTATATGTCCTTTCCTTGGGGTTTCGGACGAAATGGAAGGGGCTTTTGGCATGGGGATAGCGACGACCTTCGTGATGACCCTGACGGCTATAATTACCTGGAATATCAATACTTTCATTCTCAAGGCCTTCAACGTAGAATTTCTCGAATACGTATCCTTTATTCTCGTAATTGCTTCGCTGGTTCAGCTGGTCGAAATGTTTTTGAAGAAGTACCTGCCGGAGCTGTACGAGACACTGGGGATTTACCTGCCTCTGATTACGACCAACTGTGCGGTTCTGGGGCTGGCTTTATTTATGGTTTTACGCGAGTACAATTTTGTGGAGTCCGCCGTATTCGGGTTTGGTGCCGGAGTCGGCTTTACCCTTGCCCTTGTAGTCATGGCAGGGATAAGGGGGGAAATAAATGAGGAAGACATCCCCGAGCCCTTCCGTGGAACCGGAATAACGCTGCTTGTCGCGGGTTTGCTGGCACTGGCTTTCATGGGGTTTTCTGGATTGGTTCCCACCTAGGTGAGTCTTTATGTTTGGACCGGTCGTAATAATATCGGCTTCGACAATGGCTGGCCTGGGACTTCTTTTTGCCGGGCTACTTGGTTTTGCTCATACGAAATTAAAGGTAGAGGAAGACCCAGAAGTAACCGAGATCGAAGAAGTACTTCCGGGTTTGGACTGTGGTGCCTGTGGTTACCCGGGCTGTCAGCAGATGGCAAAGGCAGTTGTTAGGGGCGAAGCTCCACCGGATAGCTGTGTCCCCGGCGGCGAAGAGGTAGCAGAACAGGTTGCGGATATACTTGGTGTGGAGATTTCCGCGGAACCCGGAAAAGCCAAGCTGGCGATAGTTCACTGTGGTGCGGGGACCGAGGAGAAGAAGCGCACCGGCGAGTACGAAGGAGTGGAATCATGCCGTACTGCCGAACTGACCACCGGCGGCGACCTGAAGTGTGAATACGGCTGCCTTGGTTACGGGGACTGTGCTGAAGCATGCCCGTTTGACGCAATCGAAATGGAAGATGGTCTACCCGTAGTGGATCCGGATGCCTGCACGGCGTGCGGGACCTGCGTGGAGGTCTGCCCCAGGGACATTATAACCATTGAAGAGGTCGACCTCGCCGGCGATTTCGTCAAGGTTGCCTGCAACTCCGAGGACGATGGTACGGTTATCCGGGAGAAGTGCGAGGTAGGTTGCATCAGCTGTGGTCTCTGCGAGAAGATGGGGCCGGAAGGTGTCTTTAACGTTGAAGATAACCTCTCGCGAATGGATTATTCGGAAGTCGACGAAGACGCCGATTTCGATACGATAATCGATAAATGTCCCCCGAACTGCATTGTCCGGTTTCATGGTCCTGAGGGCTCATCGGATTCTTAATTTGCCAACCACCTAACACGATAAGATCATGAGTAGAGAGGTCAAAGTAAAAGAAGGGTTAGTAACCGATAGGCGAAACGGAAGCGTTACCGTTGCCGTTTTTGACGACCTGGATTGTGACGATTGTGATGGAACGTGTGGTAGTTCAGTTGATTCTTTCGAAGTTACTGCTCGAGACCCCGTCGGAGTGGATAAAGGTGATCGGGTCGAAGTTGAGATAGAGCCACGGAGCTTTGGTAAGGTCGCACTGATCGTATTTGGGATCCCTGCCGCGGCCTTAATGGGTGGACTTGGTCTGGGTTCTTTATTCAGTCGTCTTTTTTGGTCCGGAGGGTATTCAGTTGCTCTGCAGGGAGCTACGGCCGGCGGGCTATTCCTCATCAGCCTGGTTGGTCTGGTAGCTTACGACCGGAGGCTTGCTGCCACCAGTTCCGATCGCGCTGAAATAGCCGAACTGCTTGAAAGGAAATGTAACCTGGAAATAGGTTCTGGTTAATCTGCCGGAAGAGGTACCTAATCCTCTTCTTCTTCCTCTTCTAGCTGGTTTATTTCACCCTTACCCTGGACGATCCACTGCACAAGCGGAATCTCGCTCGGACAGACGTAGGTACAAGAACCGCATTCACAGCAGGCAGTTGCGTCCAGTTCTCTGGCCTGTTCCACGTCTCCCGATTTAACGCTTTTATAAATTGAAGTCGGCAGCAGACCTGCGGGGCAAACGTCCACGCACTTCCCACACCTTATACAGGGCGAAGGTTCCCGCTTTACGGCAGCTTCTTTGTTTAACGCCAGTACTCCGGACGTGCTTTTTACTATCGGACTTTCCCTGTTCGGCTGGGTATCTCCCATCATCGGTCCTCCATCTATGAGCTTGGCGGGGTTTCCCCCCTGAAAACCGCCGAGCTGGTCCAGTAGATCCCTCCAGGAAGTACCGATACGCACCCGGTAATTCCCGGGACGATTTATTTCGCCCGTCGCAGTGATCACTCTTTCGGTCAAAGGCTTGCCGTTCCGGACCGCGTCCCAAACCGCTTTGATCGTTCCGACGTTCTGGACGACGATTCCCACGTCGAGCGGTAATCCATCCAGGGGAACTTCCCGTCCGGTTAAGGCTTTTATCAACGTTTTTTCCCAGCCCTGGGGGTACTTCGTTGGTAATTCCGCCACCTCAATGACCCCTTCGGTACTGGATTCCATGGCTTCGACCGCCTGGTGTTTGTTATCTTCGATGCCAAAGTATACTTTTTCCACTCCTAGCAAATCTGCCACCAGTTGGGTGCCTTTGACCAGTACTTCGGGCTCTTCCAGCATTAGCCGGAAGTCAGCCGTCAGGTAGGGTTCGCATTCGGCCCCGTTTATTATCAAAGTATCTATCTCCGTATCCTCCGGTGGGCTCAACTTTACGTGGGTGGGAAAGGCGGCGCCGCCCATCCCGACGATTCCGGCTTCCTGAATTGCCTCAACTATTTCTTCTCCGGAAAGCTTCTCAGGATTTCTCCTGGCAAATTCCACGGACGAGTCTTCTCCGTCCGGTTCTATTTTAATTCCGCTGACCTCGCTTCCGGAAGGATGAGGCAGGGGAGCAATCTTCTTGACTTCGCCTGAAGTCGGTGCGTGAACCGGGCTGGAAACGAATCCCTGGGCTTCACCGATTTTTTGACCTTGCTTAACCCTGTCACCCTGCTCAACCACTGGTTTTGCCGGTGTGCCTAAGTGCTGACTCAGAGGGACGATCAGGTCCCGGTTTGGGGTAATTTCCTCAATGGCTTCATCCTTAGTCAGTTTATTATCCGGGGGATGAATTCCGCCCGAAAAAGTACGGCTAGCTGTGAGTGAACTCAATTAAGAGTCACCTCCAGCTTACCACTGTCGACCGTTCCCTCCAGACCTTCGGTCAGTCCTACCGCTATCCTGCCGGAGTCGGTCCTGTGGATGTAGATCATTTCGG
>Ga0207414_1000077_pt1 | contig 46847 bp, 45 predicted proteins | sample PonA231FremontCA_2_FD_187269 | JGI IMG/M metagenome (GOLD analysis project Ga0207414, IMG submission 187269) | Marine sediment microbial community from Fremont, CA, USA - Pond A23 Sediment 1 (SPAdes) | ecosystem: Environmental > Aquatic > Marine > Unclassified | place: USA: Fremont, California...
GTAGTAACCTTGCTTTACGATCACCATAAGAGTCAGTTATCCGACAAGCTCACCCACAGGCAACACAATTACCACGACCTGATTATTTCCACCACGCACCTGCACGTGGACGAGAGCAACTGCCTGGAGCTGATTGCCGTTCAGGGCAAGGGTCATGAGGTGAAGGAGGTAGCAAATAAGCTAATCAGCACCAAGGGCGTAATTCACGGAAAGCTGCTGGCTACGTCGACCGGGGAGGAGTTGGGATAAATTTTATTTTTTGGTTGGAAATTGAGGACTCCGGTCCGAGAAATTTCCAGCGACGCGGCGGATATGTTTGAGCGAGGCAGCCCTAAAGTTTCGGCGTTAGCAGCTAAACAAAATGAATCATTGTTTGCACTCAAAGTAACTCGTACTCAATTCTTTCGCCTTTATGGACGTAACATGATTTTTATCGGGCGGTTCGTTGCAGGCGACCTTTTGGGACCTGGTCTGCTGTTTTAGCAGTACGAAACATACGATAGTCGGGGGTTTCTACCCCCGATGTCGACGGAGGTCGAAATGTTGGACTTTTTCTTTGGTAAAAAACACGGAATATTGACCGAAGAACAGGTCTCGACACTTAGACCTACCATGACAGCGGCCCTGGAAAGGACCGCCTATCGAAGATTTGAAGTGGTGAAAGAATTGAGTCGTATGAAAGTGACCCAGCACTCAATTCGGATTATCTTTTGTTATTGGTACAAAAACCTGATTGAGGTGTTATTATCTTTGAATCAACGGACTCCTGTGGTCGTCCGAATTGAGTGCTGGACCGACCTCTGGTACAGGCTAATTTCAAGTGTTTACCAGCTCTTAAAATACAAAATTTTAAGGTCGCCAACTTTGGTTGGAATTTTCTCGGCCCGGAGCCCTGCTTGTCGTCCGAAAATAAAGAAAGCTGGAGAGCAAGGACGAGATGTTCCGCTTCGACTGAAAAGATTTTACTAAACTGTCAGCAAAACTTTGAACTGGAGGTTATTTATGAAGGTTAAAAATAAATTAACGCTGGTTTTATTCCTCTGTATCCTGGTAGTTGGGTTAGTAGTTTCCGGGTACCCGGACGGGGAGACGAAGACGGTAGAAGACGCCCTGGGCAGGACGATACAAGTACCGAAAAACGTGGAGAGAATAGTCGGTCTGGAAGCGGGAGCATTGCGGATCATCACTTATCTGCAGGCAACGGATCGGGTAGTCGGAGTGGAGAACTTCGAAAAGCGGGACCGTAAGCGACCTTACAGGCTGGCTCATCCGGAACTGGCCGAACTACATAACCTCGGACCGATTCACGGCGGCGACCCGGAACTGATAGTGGCCGCTCAGCCGGAAGTAATTTTTTGGTCCTACGCGACGGAACGGAAGGCGGACGACCTGGAGAGCAAAACTGGCATCCCGGTCTTCGTCCTCAACGCCGGGCCGCCACGGACGATGGGGCGCGAGGACCTTTATTCGGCGCTGCGCCGGGTGGGGAAAGTCATTGGCGCCCGACAGAGGGCGGAGGAAGTCATCGAGTTTATCGAAGGGGAAATTGAAAAATTACGACAACTTGGTCAAAAGAAAGAAAGTACCGATGTCGATGCTTACGTGGGTGGAATCGGCCAGAAAGGCGCACACGGGATTAGCTCGACCGAACCATCCTACCCGCCGTTTTCGTTTATCGGACTGATAAACGCCGCGGGAAAAGTAGGTACCGACCACGCCATGGTAAGTGAGGAGAAGGTAATTCAGTGGGACCCGGACTACCTGTTTGTCGATGCTGCCGGTCTCTCATTGGTCAAGCAGGATCTGGAGGAACCCCAGTTCAAGAGCCTGTCCGCGGTCCGCCAGGAAAGAGTTTACCGGCTTCTGCCCTACAATTATTACACGACGAATTTCGGCACCCTGCTGGCGGATGCCTACTACATAGGGAAAACGGTCTATCCCGATGCCTTCTCCGGCGTTGACCCGGTCGAGTCAGCGGATGATATATACGAATTTCTTGTTGGCGAGCCGGTTTATTCCGAGATGAAAAAGGCTTTCGGTGGTTTTGGCAGGATCGAAACGGGCGGTTAAAGGCTTATGAGCACTCGGACCACGGAGATAGAAGAGGTCAGATCGAGCTACGAAAGCCGGTTCAAAAGCAAGCTACTATTCGTCCTGGTCGCGGGGGGATTGCTGGTTCTACTTGCCCTGTTTTCGCTTGGAACCGGAGCAGTGAGCTTTTCTTTCGCCGAGACGCTCAAAGCCCTGGTCGGCGAAGGAAGTGCCATGGCCAGGACCATCATCTGGAACATTCGCGCTCCCCGGGTACTGACGGCCGTGGTCGTCGGTGCCGGACTGGCAGTCGCCGGGGCCGCGCTTCAGTCCCTGCTCAGGAACCCGCTTGCTTCACCTTATACACTCGGAATATCTCACGCCGCGGCCTTTGGAGCCGCGTTTTCCGTGGTCGTTCTCGGAGCCGGTTCCAGCGGCGGGGCCGACGGCGGCATCGTCTTCAACAATCCCTATATCACGGTAATATCCGCTTTCGGCTGGTCCATGCTTACGGTCTTCATCATCGTTGCCCTGGGCAAATATCGCAATTCTTCCCCGGTTACGCTCATTCTGACCGGCATAGCTCTCGGCTCGCTCTTTACCGCCGGTTACACCGTGATGCAGTACTTTGCTGACTCGTCGGAACTATCCTCGATTGTCTTCTGGACTTTCGGGGACGTCGGACGGACGAGCTGGTTTCAGCTGGGGATAGTGTCCGCTCTTGTCGCCCCCGTTGCCCTCTATTTCGTCTACCGGAGCTGGCAGTTCCGGGCGATGAGTTCGGGAGACGAAACTGCCAAGAGTCTCGGTGTTAATCCGGAACGGCTCCGGCTGGTTGGAACCCTTCTTTCCGGTCTGATCACCGCTCTGATGGTTTCCTTTGTCGGGATAATCGGGTTTGTCGGTCTGGTGGTGCCGCACATAGTCCGGCGGTTTATTGGTGGCGAAGAACGCTACCTGATACCCGCTTCCTGTCTGGTCGGCAGCTTGCTTTTACTCGGTTCGGATACCGCGGCTCGAACGGTTGTCGCTCCGATCGTTCTGCCGGTTGGTATACTGACGTCTTTTCTTGGAGTGCCTCTGTTTATCTATCTCGTCATAAGGGGGAAGGAATATTGGTAACCTTAAAAACAGTAGGGATCGAATTTAGCTACGAAGAGGAGAAAGTACTAAACGGCGTCAGTTTTGATCTGTCCACCGGGGAGACCCTCGGCCTTGTCGGACCTAATGGGTCGGGTAAAACGACGCTGATGAAGTGCTTGAATGGTCTGGTCGTCCCCGACAGTGGCAGGGTCTCGGTTCAGGGGCGGAAGCTTTCGGACCTGAGCCGGCGGGAGATCGCGAGAACTGTTGGCTACGTGCCCCAGTCCGAGAGCCCGACCTTCCCGTCGACCGTATTTGATGCCGTTTTAACCGGAAGGTCACCGCACAGCTCCTGGAAACCGTCCGACGAAGACCTGTTGACAGTGTCGGAGACCCTGACGGAGCTAGGTCTGGCCGACCTTGCTTCCCGGGACGTCCGTGAGTTGAGCGGCGGTCAGTTCAGGAAGGTCCTGATAGCACGGGCCTTTGCCCAGGACCCCGACCTCCTGTTGCTGGATGAGCCCATGGCCAGCCTGGATTTGCGCCATCAGCTCGAAGTTCTCAATACGGTTCGGGACTGGCTGACGGACGAGCGATCGGCGCTGGTCAGTTTTCATGACCTTAACCTGGCGGGAAAGTACTGCGATCAGTTACTGGTTATGAACGAGGGCGAGGTCTTTGCCCGGGGTGGCCCGGAAGTACTCAAACGAGAAACAATTGAACCTGTTTATGGCGTAGAAGTCGAGGTAAACGAGAAGGGGCGTACGCGGTGGATAGAACCGATGAAACCTTTATCAGGACACGGAGGATGATAGGCGTGAACATAGAAGAGGTAGGTCAGGTGAGGAGTCAGTACGATGAACCGGTTGGTCCGGAGAAGATGCAGGGTACGGAGAGCACGATCGTGATCTATCCCGAGTACGAGGAGGGGCTTTACGGAATCGAGACCAATGACTACCTCCAGGTACTTTTTGGGTTTCACCTTTCCGAGGACTACTCGCTCGTGGGTCCACGGCGGAACGGAAAAAATCGAGGTGTCTTTGCTTCTCGTAGTCCGAACCGTCCGGGTTCGATCGGAGCCACGGTCGTCGAACTGCTGGAGCGAAAGGGGAGAGAGCTTCGGGTTCGGGGTCTGGATGCAGTTGACGAAACCCCAGTGCTCGATATCAAACCTTACGCCGAACCGTTTGATAGTTCCTCATTGCCGGTGGAAGAGAAGAAAAAACAACCGAGACGAAGGATCAAAGAGCTGATAGAAGCCGGGAATCGAGCCGGGTTGCTGCTGAAAGCCGGCGAGCTCCACGGTCATTTCTGCCCCTTTTTGGCCCTCGGTGTTCTGGCCGGACAATACGCCGTCGCGCGGCTCGGTAGCGTCGCGCCGGATATGGAGGAGATGGTGGCGATAGTGGAAACCAATAGCTGCTTTAGCGATGGGGTCCAGTATTCCACTGGTTGTACTTTTGGAAATAACGCGCTGATTTACCGGGACTACGGCAAGACCGCCGTAACAGTTGCTTTCCGGGACGGACCCGGGGTTCGGCTCTACCTGAGTCAGGAGAACCTGATCGAGGAGGAATATCCGGAGGACCAGGACCTTTTTGAAAAAGTTGTAAAGGACCGTGAGGGTACCGAGGCGGAAGAGAGAAGGATGAAGCAGCGGTGGCAGGAGATCGGTTTCGGCCTGGTGGAAAGGGAGCCGGAGGAGTTATTCAAAATAGAGGAAATTGAATCGCCGGATATCCCCGATTACGCGCCAATTTACGAAGACGGCTACTGCGAGAGCTGTGGGGAAAAGTTCATGGCTCCGAAGGGAGCCGAAAAGAACGGTGAAACTTTCTGTCGGGCGTGTGCCGGAGAGGATTACCTCCAGCTTGATGGTAGCGGGCTCAGACAGGTCGAGAGCTGAAAAAGTTTAGCCCCGCCCCCTTTAGTGAGGGCGGGGTAGTTGACTGAACCGTAGCTAAACAGGAGATGGACCTTGGCTAAAAGCGGCTTTAACAGGGATCCGTAGTGTTTTAGCTTATTTGGTTTCTTCCTCCAGAAGCGATAGCACTTTCCCCCTGAGTTCCCCTTCGAGCTCCGGTAATCTATCTCGCAGCGGGGACGATAGGTCCTCGTTGATTTCCATGTTTTTTGGAATAATCCCCATGATAACTACTCTGTCCGGTCGTTCACCCATCGTCTCCGACAGTTCTATTGCCTCCAGCAGGTTGGCATCGTGCGTGCTCCGTACCTCCAGGTCGTTATCCACGTCGTCCGGGCTAAAGAAAACCGAGTCCCCCGGTTCGCCCTTGCTGCGGACGGCATCGATTATTACGGCGGTATCGAGGTTCTTTAAATGGTGCAGGATATTCATCCCCGAAGTACCAACTTCGTAGAACTCGACCTCGCCGGGGAGTTCGCTCTCCTTGAGCCGATTCAGGAGCACGACCCCAATACCATCGTCCCCCTTCAAGGTATTGCCGACACCAAGTACGCCTAGCTTGTCCACTTTCCTCCTTTATTCTACGAATTCTACGTCCAGGTGATGGGTGGAACAGGAGATACAGGGATCGTATGCTCTGACGAGCATCTCGAGGTTTAACTCGATCGTATCCTCTGCCTTGCCCTGGTCAATCAAACTCGGAGCAAGCTTTTCCATGTCCTGCTGTATATTTGCGTGGTTCTGGTTCGTCGGGATGACGCAGTTTCCCGCAGTACAGATGCCGCCTTCGTCGTAGGTATAATCGTGAAAGAGCAATCCTCTCGGTACTTCCACGCCGCTGATACCTCTGCCGGCCTGCACTTCTACGTCCGGTTCGTTGTAGTCGTCCTGCGGTTCCAGTCCGTCCTCGAGCAGATCGTCTATCAACCGGATCGAGTCCTTGACGTTGTGGACTACTTCGACGAGCTGGGCTATGTTGTTCATAAACGGGTTGTGGTTTATCGGTTCCAGCCCAAACCTTTCCGCGACCCCTTTCGCCATTGGGGCAAGCTGTTCGTAGTTGTTGTTTAACCGTGCCAGTGCTCCGACCATGTAGGAACTGCGGTTGTTTCTGGCGAACTTGGCCGTCGATTGCTCGACTACGTACTCGTTCGTCATGTCCTCGTAGTCCATTACCGGTGAAATCCCGGTGTCGCTGGATTTAACTTGACCGTCGTATAGGGCGTACTCGTCCTCGTTCGTTAGAGAAATGAATTCCGTTTCGCGCGAGAACTTCGGGAATTCGTCCACTTTTGCCTCACAGAGGTCCGCAACTGCCATCAGGTCGTTGAAGGAGCTCTTTAACTTATCCTTGAGCTCGAGCAGTTCGTCCTCGGTCGGTATCTTTGAGAACCCACCAGGGATCAGCCTCTGTGGGTGCGTGGTCCGGCCGCAAACCATGTCTGACATCTCGTTGGCCAGTCTGTGCAGCCTGATGACCGTCTTCAGTTCGTCCGGGTGGGACGATGCGAGAGGTATGACGGAACCCTCACCCATCAAATCGGGCAGAGCCAGGTAGCCGACGTGGAGGATATGGCTCTGCATGTTTTCCGCGTGCAGGGCCAGTTTCCGCAGCTTTTCGTCCTGTTCCGATATCTCCACTCCCAGTGCAGCCTCCGTCGCTTTGAGCGATGCCAGCGTATGTCCGATTGAGCAGATACCGCATATACGGGAGGTAATGTGGTGCAATTCCTTCCAGCTGTGGTCGACGACCATTGATTCAAAGTAGCGCGGGGTTTCGATTACCTGCCACTCGCAGCGTTCTATTTCGCCGTCGTGGGCGTTTACCTTGATATTGCCGTGTCCTTCGACCCTCGTTAGGTATTCGACGTCGACGTCTATTTTTTCTTCGTTATTCATTTTTGAGTGCCTCCTGTTGCCAGCCAAAGTAAAGGTTGAACTTGTTGATAACTTCGTCCACGGTCAATCCGTATTCCTCAAGGACCTCCTGGTGAGCGTTTTCGTTCGGATTCGGTACCAGGCCGCGACAGCCCCAGCAGGTCGTTCCCTCGTTGACGCACTTGGAATCGCAGCCGGCTCTCGTGACCGGGCCAAGACAGAACGGACCCTGTTCCGAAACAGCCGCCTCCGGGTTATCCAGTGCGCTCCTGATATTGGCCACGTTTTTCTCCGGATTTCGCTTGAAGACGCAGACGTTCTCGTTCATCTTGCACTCCACGCAGACGGGATAAGTCGGGATGTCGGGTTCCTTGCCCTGAACCAGCGATTCCACCACGTGAACGAACTCCGCCTTGTCGATCGGGCAGCCGTAAACGTAGTGGTCCACGTCGACGACGGCGTCCGCGGGTTTGGCCTTGTCCCAGGCATCTATCATGTCGGCATCTTCGCCGTAAACCCTGTCCTTGACCTTATCTGGCTGTTGAGAATTGCGGATTGAGTTTATTCCACCTATTGCCGCACAGGAACCGAGAGCCACGACTATATCAGCGTTATCCCGAATGCCCTGAAGTCTCTCGGCGTCGTGATCGCTGGCTATTGATCCCTCGATGAACGCGATGTCGTAGTCGTCGGAACGGTCGGTCATGACCTCCCTGAAGCTAACGATCTCGACTACTTCCAGCAAATCCAGCAGTTTCTCCTCCAGGTTGGCTACCTGCAGCTGATCTCCTTCACAACCGGCAAAATCGAAGAAAGCAACTCTCGGTTTCATTATATGGCCTCCTCAAAACCCTTGACTCTTTCGTAGTTGAATACGGGGCCATCCTGACAGGCGTAGAGCACCTCGTCGGCACCGTTTATCTGGCAATGGCCACACTTGCCAAGTCCGCATTTCATCCTTCTCTCGAGCGAGAGGAATATCTGGTCATGGTTAACGTCCTTTTTGTCCAGCTCCTCTAAGACGAACTTGTACATGACCGGCGGACCACAGACCACGGCGTAAGTCTCGTCGAGATCAATGTCGACTCCCGGTATGAGTTCCGTAATCAGACCGACGTTACCATCCCAGCAGGATTCATCGGGACAACAATCGACCGTAGCTTCGTGGTAGATATCCTGCCTCTGTGCCCACTGCTGGACCTCGTCCTCGAACATCTGTTCACATGGTTTCTTGCAGCCATAGAGGATGTTGACGTCGTTGAAGTCGTCCCGTCTGTCCAGAACGAAGTTAATCAGGGAGCGCAGCGGGGCTATTCCGAGACCACCTGCGATGAACAATAAGTCCTGGTCCTGAAGCTCTTCCGTCGGAAAACCGGTTCCGTAAGGACCGCGGACCCCAACCGTCTCGCCCAGCTCCATCTCGTGCAGGGCGTTCGTGACGTTTCCCACTGCCCGCACGCAGAGCTGGAAAGGGTCAGCCCCTCTGGTTGGCGAGGACGTGACCGAAATCGGTGCTTCTCCGACTCCCGCGATCGAAAGCTCGACGAATTGTCCCGGTTCCTGGTTTAACCTGTCTCCGTCCTCCAGCTCGAGCTCAAACAGCTTGGTATCGTCAGTCAATTCCTTTTTTCCAATTATCCTTGCTTCTCGGGGGTTATATAATGATGCTTCCGCGTTCATGAGGTTCCCTCCTTCATTTGGTTAAATACGTCAACCGGGTCAGCTATGTCCGGCAGACACTGCTCCGAACACCTGCCGCAGCCAACACAGGCGATATCGCCGAAACGATCGTACATGTACCTGCCTTTTCTCATGTACCGGTGGCGATACCGTGAAGCTTTTTCCTCTCTGAAGTTCTCGTCCCCGGCTACCTCGGCAAATGCTTCCAGCATGCAACCGTCCCAGGTTCTCAATCTTTCACCTTCCGACAGAGAAATATCGTTGACGTCCTTTACGTCAAAACAGTAACAGGTCGGACATACGAGGTTGCACGTACCGCAGCTGAGGCACTCCTCCGCGTTTTCCTCCCAGAATTCGTCGTTTCCGTAGTATTCTTTCAGCAGAGTCGGAAGTTCCAGCGGGTCGAACTTCGGGTCGTCCCGAAACTTTTCCGGGAGTGCTTCCAGAGTATCTCTTACCTTTTTTGCCTCTTCCGGTTCTATATCATCCACGGCGTTTCCGGCCTGTTCCAGTAAGTCGCTGCCCTTTGAAGAGCCGACCTCGATGGCGTAGCGATCACCAATATCCGTTAACATGATGTCGTAACCGCTGTCCGTAGTAGCGGTGCCCATGGTGTGAGCAAAGGAATACTCGGAAGCGTTTACCATATTGACTCCGACCAGAACTGATTGGCGTCGCTTCTCGAGGTAGTTTGGGTCCTCATGAGTGTCTTCAAAGACCTTGTCCATCTGCTCGATTGCGACCAGGTCGTAGGGATGGACTCCCATGATTATCCGTGGTACGACCTGATTTACCGGAGTCGTTTCTCCCTCTTCCAGATTGTACTCGACCAGGGTCTCCCGCTGGGGCATGAAGTACTTTTTCGGGGGGAGAATGGTAACGTCGTAATCCAACCTCAAGTCCTCGGCTTTGTGCAGGGGATCAAAGGCAAATTTGTTGCTCTTTGACTGAACCCCTACGACTTCTCTTTCGTCTTTTTCGATTAAATCATCGACGAACCCGTTAAAATCGCCCTTATTGATTGCTTTCATGTTGCCTCCCAGTTATTTGAAAATTTCGGTCAACCAGCTGAGAAATCTGGTGTACCTCCCTCGGACGTACAGTTAATTGATTTGTTCTTATTTAGTCGTCCTCCGGGCAGGTCATTGAGACCCACCAACTTGATCTCCCCTAAAAACCGAAAACTCCGTTCGGAACATCTAATCGATCGGGCCCGGTTTTTAGGATTTGTACCCTGGCGTATGCTCTTATTTTTTTCTCTAACCTTGTATTTATATTTAAAAGACAGTTACTCGAACATACGCGTGAAGGTATTCACTTTCGATAGTAGGGTAAGACAAGATATTTATCTTTTCAAGAAAACCTGTCGCATTATCCGCTCTATTTCCCTTAAATAGGTTTAAAGCTCTAAAATTGCAGCCGGGAATCAGATTTGACACCGTAGAGCTCGTTGTGCCGAAATTACAGTTTCAGTACGGGAAAAGGAGATACCGCGATGAAGGAAGGAAATTTCTTTCCGTAATTTGTTGAAAAGTTTATTTCCTGGTGGTAAACTAAAAATCAATTAGCGGGATAAGCTATCCCACAAAAAACACTCAAAATAATCTGGAGGTACCAATTAATGCGTCGCACATCTCTGGTTTTAGTACTCACTCTAGTTTTTGGTTTGGTCGTTACAGGAGCAGCGCACGCCCAGGAAACCAGAACGGTTATCGACGGTCTGGGGAGAGAAGTAACTCTCACAGGCACTCCGCAAAACGTGGTTACGACTATAGCTTCTACTACGGAAATCGCTCTCGATCTGGGGCTCGATGAGAGGTTGGTTGGCGTACCGGATCTAATCCAGTACCTCTCTTACGTTCCAGAACTGCAGGAAAAGGCCGAGGACAAGACGAAAGTCGGCGGCTTCAAGCTTTCCATGGAAAAAATTGCTTCCCTGAACCCGGACCTGGTGGTTCTGGATGCTTCGGCACAGCAGGGCACGTTGAATAAAATTAAAAACCTCGGGGCCACTGTTTACGCTGCCGGTAGCAAAGACATGGATGCGGTGCAGGAAACCATACTCGAGCTCGGTTATCTGACGGGTACTCTGGACCGGGCGGAAGATATAGTCGGGGGTATGGTTTATAAACAGGTACGACTTGCGGAAGCCGTGGCGGGTCTCGATGAGAAGAAAAAAGTATTCTACACCGTAAGTCCGCAGATGTATACACCCGGAGGCAATACGTTTGTCGGCCAGGTGCTGGAAATGGCAGGGTTAAACAACGTCTTCAGCGAAGTTTCCGGTTTTAAACCGGTCAGCACGGAAGAAATCGTTCAGCGGGACCCCGAACTGATAATCGGAACGGAAGATATGGGTTTATCCGCAGCAGAGTTGAAAAAGAAAGTTGGGATGAGCGACGTAAGTGCTGTAAAAGAGGATAACGTCATGCTCCTTCCGAGCGGGGACGACTCGATGCTGAACCAGCCGGGAACCAAAATCGTGGACGGAGCGATTAACCTGTTCGAGAGCGTCTATGACGAAGAAGTCGACCTTGGTTAACTTTCCGGTAGCCGGAGATCTCCGGTATAGAATTTTTTATTACCATGAATAGGGCCAGGCCAAAGATAACGTTCCTGGTTCTGTTCGTGTTGCTGGCTTTTGCTCTGGTGGCCGGTGTCGCGATCGGTCCGGTTAGTATCCCCTTCCGCAAAAGCCTGCTCATTCTAACTGACAAACTTCCTTGGCTGGAGATCTCCGGTTTACCATCCAACTTCCAGGCGATCGTGTTTCAGTTGAGGTTACCGCGGGTACTGACCGGCCTGTTAGTTGGGAGTTCGCTTGCGATATCCGGAACCGTAATGCAGGGTATCTTTCGTAACCCGCTCGCGACGCCTTACATTCTTGGAGTAGCGAGCGGTGGTTCGGCCGGTGCGGCTACTGCCGTTGTATTCGGATTTCAATCCAGCTATGCTCTCCCGATTGGTGCTTTGATCGGTGCGGTAACGGCAGTAACTCTGGTTTATCGTATCAGCTGGAGTGGCGGTTCCAGCTCCTCCTATACCCTGATTCTCGCTGGGGTTGCGCTCTCGTCGCTTTTCTCCGCGGTTACGACGGCGCTGATCTTTGTGGCGGGGCCCTACCAGCAGCACAGGGTGCTTTTCTGGATGATGGGAGGGCTCTGGCGGTCCAACTGGACCCTGTTCAAGATAATTCTTCCGATCGTTACGGTGGGCGGCGGAGTGATCTGCGCCTGGAGTCGGGATTTGAACGCTCTTGCTCTGGGAGAAAGTGCGGCGGCCCACCTTGGAGTCAAGCCGGATACCGTCAAAAAGACTTTACTCGGAATCGCGACTGCGATAACTGCTGTCTCCGTTTCGGCAGCTGGATCTATAGGTTTCGTCGGCCTGGTGATACCGCATATCCTGAGAATGATAGTCGGCCCGGACCACAGAGTGCTCCTGCCGGCAACGGCGCTCGGCGGAGGAGTTTTTCTCATTTATACTGACGTCATGGCAAAGACGATAATGCAGCCCGTGGAAATGCCCGTCGGGGTAATTACGGCTTTCTTCGGCGCACCGTTCTTTATCTACCTGTTGCGGAAGAGAATTGCAGGAGGGAAAATGAGATGAAGGTCAAAGTAGATGGTTTGAATTTTGCCTACAACGGAAAGGACGTCCTGAAGGATCTGGATCTATCGATTCGGGAGGGGGAATTCCTCGGGGTTGTTGGTCCGAATGGCTCCGGTAAAACTACCCTGCTGAAGAACATGGGGGGTGTTCTGGATCCGGACGATGGGCTCGTTTACCTGGGGGAGGAGGAGCTTTCTGCGATGCCAATAAAGGAAGTGGCGACCAAGGTTGCCGCACTCCAGCAGGAGACGACCGTCGGATTCGATTTTACCGTCAGGGAAGTGATTGAGATGGGACGTTTCCCTCATCTCGATCGGTTTGAAAGACATACGGAAGGTGACGAGCGCGCCGTTCGCAGGGCGATTGAAGTTACGGATCTGGAGGAGTTTTGTGACAGACCGGTCAACCAGTTGAGCGGAGGGGAAAAACAGCGGGTGTTTTTGGCCCTTGCACTGGCCCAGGAGCCGGAGTTACTGCTGCTCGATGAGCCGACGGCGAGCCTTGATATAAACTACCAGGTGAAGATCATGGAGACAGTCCGGAATTTGAAGGAGGAGGGGCTAACCGTAGCCGCGGCAATTCACGACCTCAACCTGGCGGCGCAGTACACGGACAGAGTCGCTCTGCTTTCCGAGGGGGTTATAAAGGTTATAGGTGAGCCGAGAGATGTTCTCACCGGAAAAAACATAGCGGATGCGTTTGGAGTCGAAGTGGAAGTTGAGGATTCGAAAAGGAAAGGTTCCATTCATATCTTTCCGAGAAACGGTAATCAATGAGGGGTAAAGCTCGATGAATGATTTCGAAGAAGAATGGCGCGAAGATAGCGGTTATATTCTGGTTCACACCGGGAACGGTAAGGGAAAGACGACTTCGGCAGTTGGGCAGATAATTCGGGCAGCCGGGCACGGGCTGGAGACGAAGTTTGTCAGCTTTTTTAAAGGTAACGAGGAGAGGTTTGATCGTGGTACCTTCAGTGTCATGAGAGAACTGGGGGTGCCGTTGAAGAACTTTGTCCACGATCACCCTGATTTCGGACGAACGAGCGAGAAAGCGGCGAGGAAAGGCTGCGAAAACGCACTGGAACATCTTGCGGATTTCTTCAGTACGGACGGGGATTCCTTCGATTTGCTCGTGCTGGACGAAATAAATATTGCTCTATCCTCAGGCTTTATGGACGAAGCCGATTTTCTCGACCTGCTCGACTCCAAGCCGGAGGAGCTGGAACTGGTCTGTACCGGACGGGAGGCACCGGAAGGGCTGGTGAAAAAAGCCGACCTCGTCAGCAGGATAGAAAACGTCAAACACTTCTACGACCAGGGCGTCGTCCAGAGAGCGGGTTACGAGTATTGAATTTCCAAACCGCCGTACTTCCCCTTAAGGAAGGCCGATGAAAGATTTATTCTATGGTTTTATCGGTGGTCTTACCTTCGAATCGACCCTGCCGGTCAAAGGAGGCGAGGCCAGCTTCGAGGCTTTTATCGATCGACTCTACCTTTATCCCGTGCTTGGTGCCTTTCTGGGTGGATTGATCGGGATCGTCGGAGTCGGCCTTTCCTACCTGCCCGGTTTTGTCGGGGCCAGTCTGACTATACTTGTTTACTATTCAATTTGTGGGATCATTCATACGGACGGATTGACTGACCTCGCTGACGGTCTGGCGGCAGGAGGTTCGCCGGAAGAGAGGACAAAAGCGATGAAGGACGAAAAAACGGGAGCTGCCGGGCTGGTTGGGATCATGGTAGTAAATTTGTTGCTTTTCTCCGTACTGGTTGAACTCTTTGCGACGGGAGAACCGCTGCGAATTTTTTTCGTGATCCTTGTCGCGGAAGTTTTGAGCAAAGAAACCATGCTTTCTTTGCTGTTTCTCGGGGAAGGCGCCCACGAGGGCCTCGGTTCGACGTTTATGGAGAAGACGGGTGTCAGGGATTTCCTCATCGGGACTGGTTTCACCGGACTGGCGCTTGCCTGGCTGGGCGAGCCTCTCGCCTTCCTCGCAATGGGCCTGGTCGTATTGACCGTGCCTCTGTTTATCTGGTTTGGCAATAGGGTGGCCGGCGGAACCAGCGGTGACGTGATTGGTGCTGGTGGCGAATTTGTCCGACCGCTGGCGCTCATTGGGCTAGTTTTGTTACCCAGGCTGGAACCGATGCTCCCGTTCTGGTGATAATTACCCCTGGTAGATAGGAGGAAAAATGAAATTGATTCTGGGTGGAGCAAGGAGTGGAAAAAGCGGTAAGGCGAACGAGTTCGCCCGGGATAGCGACCAGGTAGCCTACCTCGCGACCGGCGTGGCCACGGACGAGGAGATGGAATCCCGAATTCGGAGACACAAGGAGGATAGACCGGAAGGCTGGAGGACGATCGAGGAGCAGCTGGAAATTGGCGATTCCTTGTCTGGTCTGGATTCGGAAGGGTTCGCCGGGGTGGTGATCCTGGACTGCCTCGGCTTCTGGCTCTCCAACCACCTCCGGGAAGCCGAAGACCTTTCCGGTCCCGAACTGGAGGAGGAGGTCAGTACCAGGCTTCGAAAGGAACTTGAGCCGGCAATCCAAGCCGATTTCGAGCTGATTGTGGTTTCTAACGTGGTCGGCATGGGCGTTATACCAGGTACTTCCGCCGGACGACAGTTCCGGGATGCACTGGGAAGACTGAACCAGGTGGCCGCAGAAATTGCGGAAGAAGTAATTTTGATGGTGGCCGGCCTACCGCTGCAGTTAAAGTAACTGAGGTAAGCTGACTGTTAATTTTTTTACGAACTGGTGATAGGATGAAGCCGCCGGAACGGAGTTACCTGGACGAAATATCCCCGCCGAGACACGGCGGGAGAGTTGATGAGGTTGCGGAGGAGCTAGGAATCGATCCGGAGGAATTGATTGACTTTAGCGCAAACATGAACCCGCTGGCCCCTCCGGACTCTCTGGAGGAGTTGGTTGAGTCCGCGGTTGCGGAACTTCAACTTTACCCCGACGATAGGTACGCCAGCTTCCGGGAATCAGTGGTAGACTTCCTGGGTGAACGCGGAGAAGCTGAGATAAAAACCGATCTGGTGATTCCCGGCAACGGTTCGGTCGAGATCTTTCGCCTGTTTCTGCAGCTGACTGCCTACGCCGGCGCGGAAAAGGTGCTGGTTCCCTATCCCACGTTTAGCGAGTACGCGCTCCAGGCTCGTCTGCTTGGCCTTGATGTCGATCGCGTCGCACTGAATGAGGTACTGGATTACGGGCGCCAGGAGCTGGAAAAATACGACGTGGTATTTCTCTGCAATCCGAACAACCCGACGGGAAAACTCAGGCCGAAGGACCAGGTTAGCCGGTTCGTAAATCGGTGTCGGGTTGCCGAAACTTACGTCCTGCTTGACGAGGCGTTCATCGAGCTATCCCGGCCCGAGGCGAGCCTGGTGGATAGAGTGGAAGATCTGGATAACCTCGTAGTTGCCCGATCCCTGACCAAGGAGTTTACGATTCCCGGCCTGCGGATTGGTTACGGGGTATTTCCGCCTGAGATGGCCGGACGGGCGGAAAAACTGCGGCCGCCCTGGAACCTGAACTACTTTGCCGCTTACGTTGGGGGCCGTTTTCTTGCCGAAGAGAGCGGGTTGATATCCGAATCACGGGAATACCTGGCCGAGGAGAGGGAATGGTTATCCGGAGAACTGGAGGAACTCGGGTTTTCGCTTTACAGGAGCGACGTCAATTATTTGCTTTTCCGGACGGAGTCGGTTGGTTACGAAGCGAGCGAGCTGGTCGAGAGGTGCCTGGGGGACGGGATTTTGCTGAGAAATGCGGACTCCTTTTACGGGCTGAATCGCTGGCACGTCCGGGTGGCCATAAGGAAACGAGAGGAAAACCGGAAACTGCTGAGAGCTTTGCGACGAGCTATCGCTTTCCAAGACGGGAGATAAAAAGTGTTTTTTCAAGATACAATTGCCATAGAAATACTCGGCGGTTCAATACCGGGTAGTTTGGCCGTTCTGGCCGGAGCTCTGGTCCTGGATTTGTTGATTGGTGAACCCCCGGAAATCCTCCATCCGGTCGTATGGATAGGGAAAGTAATAGGTAAAACCCGCGAGTTTTTTGAAGGAGGCCAAAGGGCGAGGCCGGCCGGAGTTGTAGTTGCAATTCTGATTCCGGTGGTATCCGGTACTTTAACTTACCTGTTGGTAGCTTTCGGTTCTTACTTCTGGGAGCTTGCCGGACCGATACTCGGAATACTTTTGCTTAAGTCGACCATCTCGGTGAAAAGTCTGCTCGACACCGTCAAATCAGTCGGGGAGCAAATAGAGTCGGACCCGGATGGTGCCAGGGAGGGCCTGCTTGCCCTCGTAGGTCGGGACCGATCGGAGTTATCCGAGGGGGAGATGCGTTCGGCCGCTATCGAGTCGTTATTTGAAAACCTGGTTGACTCGGTAATAGCACCGCTCCTTTACTTCGCTCTCGGTGGAATTTTTGGCTACGGGGTCGGAGTGGCGCTTGCGCTTTTTTACAAATCCGTCAACACTCTCGATTCGATGCTGGGGTACAGGACGGAGGCGCTGCGCGACTACGGTTACCTCTCGGCCCGGCTGGACGACTTCCTGAACTGGCTTCCTGCCAGGATATCGGTACCCTTCGTGGCTCTGGCTGCTTTCTCCCTCCGTGCGGTTTCGATTTCTGTACGAGATTGGAAAGAACCCCCGAGTCCGAACAGCGGCTGGCCGATGGGTGCTGCTGCAGGCGGGCTCGGAGTCAAGCTGGTCAAGCAGGGGGTTTATACTATCGGGGGAGAGTACGAGCTGCCGGGCGCCGAGGACCTGCGGGCGGCGGTTGGGCTTGCTATCAGGTCAATAGACCTTTTCCTGTTTGTTTTGATATCTTTGTTTCTGCTCCTCTGAACCACTATAAGTTGATATCGCTACAAAAACGTTTTGTGCGGAACAGTTCGGGAAGAATTCACGAGGACGTGACGGAAAGACTGGTGCGATGGCAGAACGATTGGTCGGTAATTCGTTCCCCCGGTTGAACAGGAAGCACGAGCGGGATAAACTCAACGAAATGGCTATTGCAGTCAATCAAAGGTGATATAAATGGAACTTGTCAAAGGACTAACGCGGAGAAAGGAAACGCTTCTGGAGAGGCTGACTGAGCTAAGGGAAAACCCCGGTTTGGTGCAGGGAATTCTGGTCAGCCTCGGTCTGGCAGCTATTACTGGGGTTGCGGCTCAGGTAAGGTTACCGATCCCTTTCAGCCCGGTGCCAATGACGGGCCAGGTTTTCGTCGTTTTGCTGATCGGATTGTTATTTGGTAAAAAGCTCGGGGCCGGCAGTCAGGCCTTTTACGTCGGGCTTGGGAGCATGGGGCTTCCCTGGTTTTCTGGACTGAGCGGTGGTTTTGCTGCTCTGGCTGGACCGACCGGCGGCTACATTCTCGGTTTCCTGCCGGCAGCTTATCTCCTGGGCTGGCTTTCCGAGCATTTCGATTTGAACGGGTTTACCGAAATATTTTCCGCGGGATTGGTCGGCCTGGGAGTTATCTACTTCTTCGGTTCCCTGCAGCTGTCTCTCTTTCTTAATTCTGGTCCGATGGAGACGATAACGGTTGGCCTGGTTCCATTCGTCTGGCTCGACCTATTCAAGCTGCTGCTCGTGGCCCTCGTAATTCGAGAGTTAAACCCGGGAACCAGGTAAAACTGGAGGTTGCTTTGAAAGGAATCGTCCTGGCCGGTACCAGTTCCGGATCGGGCAAGACCGTTGCCACTCTGGTTTTACTAAAGGCGTTGATGAATGCGGGGGTGGAGCCGCAACCGGCAAAAATCGGCCCCGACTTCATTGATCCCGGCCACCACCACGCAGTGACCGGCAAAGCCTCACGAACGCTGGACCTCTGGCTCGAGGGAGAAGAGGGGTTGGCGAGGAACTACTCCCGCGGTGAAGGCGAAGTATGCGTGGTCGAGGGCGTAATGGGCACCTACGACGGAGAGGAAAGCAGCACGGCGATGGTGGCAGAGAGCCTGGACCTGCCGGTGGCGCTGGTCGTGGACGGTGAAGCGGGGATGGAAAGTGTGGCGGCAACTGCTCTTGGCTTCAGCGAGTACGCGAGTTACGCCGGCAGGGACGTAGAAATAGCCGGAATCATCGCTGGGAGGACCCGGGGAGGTAAGCACGAGCGGGGAATAGTTCACGCTCTTCCACCCGAACTGGAATACTTCGGTCGTATACCGCCGAGGGCGGAGCTGGAGATTCCCGAGAGGCATCTCGGGCTTCACATGGCGGATCAGTTTCCGGTTTCGGATTCCGTTCTGACTGAAGCGGGGGAGTTTCTAGAGGTTGAAAAGCTGTTGAATACGGCTTCCGAACCGGATTTAACTTATAGTGAGGAGGAGGGAAAGGAAAGGGGCGATGGGCGTACGGTCGCGATGGCCTACGACCAGGCGTTTAACTTCGTCTATCCCCGGACCAGGGAGAGGCTAACCGCTACAGAACTGGTAACTTTCTCGCCGCTGGAGGGTGATGACGTTCCGGAGGCCGATTCGGTCTACCTGCCGGGCGGTTACCCGGAACTCTTCCCGGAGGAGCTGGAGGTAAGCTCGACCATGGATCAGCTTGCCGACCTGGCCGAGTCTGGGCTGCCCATCTTTGGAGAGTGCGGAGGCATGATGGCGATGAGTCGGGACCTGACGACGACCGAGGGGGAGACTTACGGGATGGCTGGGATCTTGCCCGCCGAAGTCGAAATGGTCGATGGGCTTCAGGGACTTGGTTACGTGGAGGTAAAAGCCAGGGACGAGAACCCGAATTTCCCTTCGGATGCAAGCTATCGCGGCCACGAGTTTCACTATTCTCGGACCCGGGTGAATTCCGGAGCCGAGTTCGTATTCGATAACGTCAGGGGTAGCGGGATTGACGGTGAACATGACGGCTTGAGGCGCTACAATGCGGTCGGGACGTACGGGCATTTTCACCCGGAGTCGGGGTTGTTTGACGATTTTATGCATTGTGCTTCCCAGGAAAAACACCCCCTTTCGTAAAGACGACAGTTTGAGCACGCGAGTCGGAAATTTCTCGGACCGGTAAGCCCGGAGGTTGGAGACAGAGACCCCTGAAAGAGTGGAGGGAGGAACAAGATCGATTTTATCGAAGAAATGTCAACTAACGAGTCGTTATTGCAGTTTACCGGAACGATAAATGATTCGATGAAACTATACAGAGCAAGATACCTAATGGAGGTTAAATGACCCGAACTATTCTGGTAGCGGGAACGGCCAGCCACTCAGGTAAGAGCACGATTGCCGCCGGGCTCTGCCGGATCCTCTCCCGGCGAGGGGAGTCGGTGGCGCCCTTTAAGGGTCAGAACATGAGTAACAACGCCCGCGCTGTCGCTTCTCCCGACGGAGGCTGGGGGGAGATAGGGGTATCTCAGTACGTCCAGGCGAAAGCGGCCGGCGTCAACCCCAGCACTGACATGAACCCGGTACTGCTCAAGCCGCGGGGTGATGGTGAGAGTCAACTCGTAATCCAGGGCGATCCCGTCGGACACTTCCAGGCGGGAAGCTATTACGAGGACCACTGGAAGGACGCTCGCCGGGCCCTCGTCGACTCCTACACCAGACTGTCCGAAGAGTACGACTTCATCGTTGCGGAAGGTGCAGGCAGTATAGCGGAGATAAACCTGCAGCACCGGGACCTGGCTAATATTGAAACCGCGAGGGTCGCGGACGCGGAAATACTTCTGGTCGTCGATATCGAGCGCGGCGGCGCTTTTGCCAGCCTCTATGGCACCGTGGAATTATTGCCGGAAGATATTCGGGATAGGCTGGTTGGTGGAGTAATTAACAAGTTCCGCGGCGACGCCTCCCTGCTGGATTCCGGAATTAAGCGGATGGAAAAGGAGCTGGATTTACCTATCCTCGGAGTTGTACCTTACGGAGAAGTTGAGCTGCCACAGGAGGATAGCGTTTCCCTGCCGGCAGTTGGCAGCAGGGGGGTCTGGGGAGAAGATGACGGAGTTAAGGAGGAGGACGCCGTCAAAGTAGGAGTGCCCAGGTTGCCACGAATTTCCAACTTTACTGACCTGGAGCCGCTCGCCCGGGAGCCCGGGGTAAGGGTCGAATTCCTTCCGCTCGATTCAAGTCTTGATTCAATGGACGGAGTCGTCCTGCCCGGAACCAAAAACACGGTGGATGACCTGCTTGCCCTCCACGACTCCGGCTTTACTGAGGAATTGAGGGAATTTTCGGGTTACGTCGTCGGAATCTGTGGTGGTTATCAGATGCTGGGCGAGCGAATACTTAACGCCGATATTGAAAGTGCCCGTGCGGACTTTGACGAGGTGCAGGGAATAGGCCTGCTTCCCGTACGGACGAAATTTTCTACGGAAAAACAGGTGGAAGAAGTCTCCGCGCACCTCGAAGGTACCGGACCACTGGCCGGTGCTGATGGGAGGGTTAGTGGTTACGAGATCCATATGGGGTCGACGACCGTTCTCGAAGACGTACCTGGGCCAGTCGGGGATTATAGCGCAGCGACGGACAACGTCCTTGGCACGTATCTGCACGGAATATTTGAAAACAAGGATCCAAGACGGAGCTTCGTCAGAAACCTGTTTCGGTGGAAGGGGGTTAAGCCGCCGGAACCGGGGGACGATCCCGATTCGCCCTACGAACAAGTTGCCGACCTGGTGGAAACTAGCCTGGATCCTGATCGGATAATTTGAATAGGCTCGAGAAATGTAATTTAAAAGCCGGGGTGGCCGGGATCCGTATCTAAGACCTTCCCGTCCAGAGCTTTTAACAACCCTCTGGTCAAAGTCGTCTTGCCGGTGTCGATCCCTCCGAGGACCATGCTCAGGTCGTCTTGACCAATTTTATCCTCAAGTTCTTCGATATCTCCGGAAAACTTTTCGTCGTTTTCCACCTATAGTCTCGTTTTGTAACCCGGACTGGTTCCGGGTAACGGTAAGTACCGCCGGAGCCCGGAAATATCTCTCTCCGGCGGCGCAAATTACTTTCGCTTAAAAAAGGTAAAACGCGCAAAAAGCCCGAGAGCGAATCCGGCCGCCGCCGTGAGGAAGAGTAGCGCCGCTCTGGGCATCTTAACTGTGGCAAATAACAGGCGAGTGGATACGGGTTCGAGATTCTGGAATATGATGACTATAAGGACCACTGCGATCAGCGCGGTAAACCCGAGCTTTACGTTTTTCATTTTATACCTCCACTAAAATTAGCCGAGAGTACCCCGGGGCTTGCCCTGGGGGTTCTTGACTTTTCCCCGTGTCTTAGTTGAACTCAGGAGAAGTTTTCCCGATACGAACTTGCGATCTTGATAATATGAGGTGAGAAAAGCCGTGTCAACTTGATATTTGACCGCTCGTAAAATGGTGCAAATTTGACTTAAACCGACGCGCCAAATAGACTTTGGGTGCAGGTAACTAAGTAAATCAAATTTTTGAGGAGGTAATAACGATGTCAGGATTTTCGAAGTTTACAGTTTATGGTTTGCTCGTGGTATTAATTGGTGGTCTGCTTTACGTCGGCTTGAGTTTTAACGGACGAATAAATTCTGCCGATCAAACCGCGAGAGTGGAAGAGCTCGAATCTCAGGTCAGTAGTTTGACCGAAGAGCTCAATAACGTAGAGTCGGAGCAGTCGGAGGTAGTTTCTTCGCTGGAATCGGAAGTAAATCAAAAAGTCGAGAACCTCTCCGGAACAGTTAGTGACCTTTCGGGCCGTGTAGACGGAGTAGTTGAGAACTATAATTCGCTTCAGGGGGTCGTCCAGGACTGGAAGGAAACTTACGGGGACCTCTCCTCCCGGGTTGAAGGACTGGAAAGCTCAGTTGGTCAGCTAGAGAAAACCGACGCGGAGATGGCCGAGGAGCTCGCCGCAATAGAAAGATTAAATAACGAGCTCGGTGCTCTGGAAACGGGTCAGGCGAATCTGAAATCGAACCTGGATAGTTTTATCGAGAAAGCTTCGGGAAGATACGAGTCCGTCACGGCGAATCTCGATACCCTGGAGACCGAACTTGGCAGGATGCAGGAGGCCATTAACTCTCTGGAAGCCGCTGATTCAAACCTGACGGGCAAGCTGGAGACACTGACCGAAGGAATCGGTGGAATCGAGAACCGCGTAAATAGACTTCTGGAAGTTGCTCAGTACAATTCCGAACAGATTGAAAGTTTAAAGACGGAGGTCGGTGGTTCCAGCGGTTAAACCGAGCTTATTGCTTGATTGATACGCCCCCTTTGGTATCTAAAAGTGAGACCCAGGGGGGCTTTTTTCTTCTATTCCAATAATCTTTTCGGTACGCAAATCATATTGCGGTTGATTTTTAAAAAATGATCGACAAACCAGCTGAAGAACTTCATCCCGCAGAAGCTGCCGAAAAACTGCTTGCCCTGTCGGACGAGGAAGCGGCCAGGCGGATTGAGGCCCTGGAGCCCGATTTTGCTGCAGAGGTGCTCGAATCTCTGGACGCCTGGAAGGCTTCCGGTTTCTTCCCGAAGCTTCCGGGAAACATTCAGTCCAGCGTTCTGGAAGAGATGGATCCGGACGATTCCGTCGATCTGCTCCAGGAGCTTCGAGTCGAGGATCGGAAAGATCTGCTGGACCGGCTGAATGAACTAACCCGGAAACGGCTGAAGAGTTTGCTCGAGTACCCGGCGGATACGGCAGGAGGTACGATGTCACCGGAGGTCTTAAGCCTACCGGAGGACATCACCGTTGGGGAAGCGGTAGAAAGGCTGCGGCGAGAAGAAAAGAACCTCGAGGAAATCAACTACGTCTACGTGACCGACGAGGAAGATACTTTGAGTGGCGTCCTGCCCTTGAGGAACTTTGCTTTTCGGGAGCCGGAACTTGAGCTCAGGGACGTGATGAATACCGAAGTAAAGACCGTCAAACCCGAAATGGATAGAGAAGACGTGGCACGGCTTTTCGACAGGTACGACTACCTGGCGCTCCCGGTAGTTAGTAATTCGGGCAAATTGCTCGGGGTCATTACCATCGATGACGTACTGGACGTCCTCCGTCAGGAAGATACGGAAGACATGCTGGAGATGGTCGGTATCAGCGATGCTCGTGAGGAATCCTTGTGGACTCCCTGGCGAACTTCCGTAAAGCACCGTCTTCCCTGGCTTGTAGTGAATCTCGGTACTGCGCTTTTGGCCGCTCTTGTCGTTGGATACTTTGAAGAGACGATAGCTCGTTTTGCGGTTCTCGCAGTTTTCATGCCGATTATTGCTGGTCAGGGCGGTAATTCCGGCACGCAGACGGTTTCCCTGCTCGTTCGAGGTATTGCTCTGGGAGAGATCAAGGTCGGCCACGCCTGGCGAGCCCTGCTGAAGGAAGCCTCGCTCGGTTTATTACACGGGGTCTCCATCGGTGCTCTGGTCGGAGTAATTGCTTTTGTCTGGACGGGTTCTTTGAAGATGACTCTGGTCGTAAGTCTCGCGATGGTACTCAGTACGATAGTTGCAGGAATTGCGGGTGTCGCCATTCCGATTGGACTGAAGAAGCTCGGTCTTGATCCAGCTCTTTCGGCCAACATCTGGATGACCACGGTAACTGACGTGGCCGGGTTTATTTTCCTGCTCGGACTGGCTTCCTGGTTGCTTCTCTAGCCGATTTTTTGAATCCAAACTGCCTTCTTCATTCCATCCGACTTTTGGTCCTGTCCAACTTACCATGGTCTTTTGCCACTCGGTGAGTTAATCTTAAGGTGTTAAGTATTTTTTATAGGATAACAATTTATGGTTTTACCAATTTTCACGAACCAATTTTAAAATCAGTCGTCTATGTGATATACTTGTAATATATCGAAAGGTCTTTTAGTTGAAAATTAATTGGTCTTATACATTTCGATCTAAAAGAACCTTTACTGTTGAGGTTCTTCCAGATACGTTAGATATTTTGACCTAGCGGGTCTTAGCCCTTCGGCTTTTATTTAGGGAGGCGATAACATTAAGACCTCTCAGAAAACTCAAAAGGTCGAGTATATCAGAAGCAGAATGGATAAACCGGATTGGAAACTGGCGGACGAGTTGGACGAAACCATTTATTACGTCTGGTTGGTTAAGGAAGTAAAAAGAAATCCAAAACTGCAGAGAAAGCGGGGTCATATCAAGAGATAGGCTTGTATTACTGGTTGATCCGATGCGCGAATTTATTTATATGTAGAAAAATTAAGGAATAAGTAATTGACCTGAAATACTGGCTTATGCCAGAGAAAATATAGTCTATATAGAAATTATCCATCCAAACGAGGCGGAGCCCGGGATTACCCGAAAGACTTCTGCCGAAGGAAGGTAAAAAGTTGAGGGGCCGGTAGTAAGTTTACCGGCCCATAAAAATCAAATTGTTACCTAAATCATCTTGCCTTCAAGCTTTGAAATACCTACCTGAAGATCTGCCTCTATCTCTAATTGTTACCCTGGATTGCCGGGAAGTTGCACGGAGAACTCGAATTAATAACCTCCGCGTAACAGCTAGCCGGTTAGAGCAGTCCCAGTAACTTCTCTTGTTCCTGGAAAGTCCGATCGATTATTGACGGATAACTGGCCGGAGTTTAAAGATCTACCTGGAGTTTGTATTTGCAGGGAAAAGAGGATATAAATAAAACTGGAACTGGTTGTGTGTGCATTCAGAAGTGTGACTGCAGGAGCCTGAGTGCTGTTCCCCTTTGAAAAGGAGGGTGAGCCATGAAAGAAGTTATCCGCTTTTCGACCGGGGTACTCGGTGTTATTTTGCTTTTTGGCTTGGTCCTGGGGGTCTTTTCTTCGGTCGCTTTTTCCGCTGAGGGTGGAGCAGTCGGTACCGTATCGGATGGAATCCTCGATAGAATTCTGACTTTTTTCCATACCGCTGCCGGGGTTATCGGAAAGGGATTGGTAAGCCTGGTAAATTTAATTGCAGGAGTGGACGTATCCGAACTGGAGGAACCTCTGGGTTATCTCGGGATACTGACTGCCTCCCTTGTCCTCTTCGGTGCCATAAAGGCGGCCCAGAAAGTAGTCTGGTTTATAATATTACTTGGGTGGGGGCTTATCATTATCCGTATTGTCCTGGAGGTACTTGGTCAAAACCCCGGAACTTGACCGGTGGAAGCTTGCTGGCGGTAGCAAAAACCGGAAACATTACTTTGAAATAGGGAGGTCGAGGGTATGAACTTGTTGCGGCAGATTTACCTCTATTTGATATGTCTGGGAGCTTTTCTGGTTATAGATTTAACCTGGCTCGGTGTAGTAGCTCGAAACTTCTATAGAAGGCAAATTGGTGAACTCATGGCGGATTCAACCAACTGGGTAGCCGCCTTTACCTTCTACCTTTTATTCGTGGTTGGAGTTGTCCTCTTCGTGGTCAACCCCGCGATTCAGAAGGAGTCACTAGCCTGGAGTGTCGGCATCGGGTTTCTTTTTGGATTAATCACCTATGCCACCTACGACCTGACAAACCTGGCCACTCTTGCCAACTGGCCGCTTCGGTTGACGCTTGTGGATCTGCTCTGGGGCGGAGTTCTCTCCGCGTCCGTTTCACTGGTCGGTTATCTGGCCGGTACGAGTTTTCTGTTTTGAAAGAGCCCGAACCTTCCGGCCGAGCTAGGTGAAAATCCGGATTATCCGGACAGTATTTTCGAAAAAGTTACCGGTCCAGCCGGCCCCGGGAACTGTTGGGGCGGAGCCGTGGTAATTCCCGGAAGCCGGAATAAAAATCCGCATTCGCCTGGTTCTTGTTTCAGTTTTTATTGGGCCAGTTTGTAAATCTTGAGTACGTCCGTCTCGTCCAGTTCCACGAAATTACCTACGGGACCGTCTTCTGTACACTTTGCGGCCATTTCTTTCATCTCATCTTCGGAAATTTCCTCTTCAAGGTCCTGCAGTCGAGTGGGAAGCCCTATACTTTCGTAGAACTCTTCGAGCTCGTGGATACCCTGAAGTGCTGTCTCTTCCGGGGAGAAGAAGTCCGGATCAACGTTCCAAACTCGGACGGCGAACTGGGCAAACCTTTCGACGTTCTTCTGGTAGTTGTACTTCATCCAGGCCGGAAAAGTTATCGCCAGACCGGCGCCGTGAGTAACGTCAAACATGCCGCTCAATTCGTGTTCTATCTTGTGCGAGGCCCAGTCCTCCTCGCGCCCGGTGCCGAGCAGGTCGTTGTGAGCCACGGTACTCGCCCACATTATCTGAGACCGGGGGCCGTAGCTCTCCGGATGTTCGATCGCTTTCGGAGTGTTTTCAATGATTGTTTTCAGCGTCCCTTCGCCCAACCTATCGGTGAAATCGACGTTCGGTTCGTTTGTAAAGTACCTTTCCATGACGTGGCTCATTATATCCGCCGCGCCCGCGGCCGTCTGGAAGTCTGGTAACGTATAAGTAAATTCGGGATTCAAGATTGCGAATTGCGGTCTTATCTTTTCGCTCCCTACTGCCCGCTTGTAACCACCTTCTTCCTTCGTAATTACCGACCCATCACTGGATTCGCTGCCGGCGGCCGGTATCGTTAGCACCGTTCCGACCGGCAAGGCCTGCTCGATCGTTCTGTCGGATTCGTAAAAATCCCAGACTTCACCTTCGTAAGGCACACCGATTGCAACCGCCTTGGCCGTATCAATTACGCTGCCACCTCCGACCGCTAAAATGAAATCCAGGTCGTTTGACTCGCATATATCTATCCCCTTTTTTACCAGTTCCAGTCTGGGGTTGGGTTGAACTCCGCCGAGTTCTACCGTTTCTATCCCACTTTCCTCCAGTGAGCTTACAACGCCCTCGTAAATTCCGTATTCTTTTATACTGCCCTGTCCGTAAAGGAAAAGTGCCCTGTCGCTAAATTGCTTGACTTTCTCTCCGGTCTTCTCCTCTACTCCTTTACCAAAGACTATCTCGGTTCCGTTTTGAAAGGTAAAGTTCTGCATATTTCATCCTCCTCGATCTATTTGGATCTGTATTGAGTACGTTAGATTCGTCCGCCCCGGCCCTTTCCTTCGTTCCGTCTCCCAAATATCCTTCCTGCCGGTGGCAGCTCCCGGCCGGGGGAAATAGCTCGGATTGGTTAGAGTAAAAGCCCCTATCCTAACCGGGCATTATAGTTCGTCGTCTTTAATAGTACGGCTTTACCCGCTATAGTAAAACCAGCAAAAGAAGTAGTTAAGGCCGGGGTTTTGTTTTTTATTTGGTAGAAATGGTGAAACGATAAGAGGTGTTTGTATGCTTGAAGACAAGAAGGTACTGATTACGGGGGTCAGGAACAAACGTTCGGCTGCTTACTGGATAGCCGAGGAAGTTATGGACCAGGGAGGCGAAGTGGTCTTGACCTCTCCCGAGGTCGAGAGAACGGAAAGGGCCGCAAAAAGGTTGCCCGAAAGTCCGCCGGTCTGGGAGCTGGACGTAACGGAACCGGAAACGATCGAAGCAACCAGAAAAAAGGTTGAAGGTAAATGGGGAGAGCTGGATGGGCTCGTGCACTCCATAGCTTACGCCGACAGAGAGTGCATAGATCCGGATTTCTTTAAGGCCGACAGGGAGAAGATTCTCGAGGGTTTTGATATTTCGAGTTTTTCGCTCTTCGTCCTGGCCCGTCAGTTTTACCCCTTGCTATCGGGAGGCGGGAGTATAGTCTCGCTTAGCTTCGATACGGAAGATATCTGGCCTCCTTACGGCTGGATGAACTTCTTTAAATCCGCACTGGAGTATCTGACCAGGATGGCCGCCGTTAGGCTTGGCGAGGAAGATATCAGGGCAAACGCGATCTCCGCGGGGACCATGAAGACGCTTTCCGCCCGAGGTATACCAGGGTTTTCCACCATGGCTTCGGAATACGAGGATGCGGCGCCGCTTGACTGGGATAGTAGCGGGTCTCAGGAGTTTGTCGCCGACACGTCTGCCTGGCTCCTGTCGGATAAATCCCGGATGGTAACCGGAGAAATAATTCACGTCGACGGCGGGGCAAACGTGAAATCCGCCTTTGGCTTCGAGGATTGATAGAGGCTTTTCGGTTTGTGGTTTCTTGAATCCGCATTCAGGAGGTCAAATTGCGCGTCATTATTACCGGTGGAACCGGGTTGATCGGAAGGGAGTTAAGTAAGGTATTGCTTGATTCCGGTCACGAAGTAATAGTCCTTTCGCGGCACCCCGAGGGTAGAGAAAAGGTTTCCCCCGAGGTCGAAATGGTCAAATGGGATGCCCGTAGCTCCCGGGGCTGGAGCGACCAGCTGGAAGGGGCCGACGGTCTCGTCAACCTTGCCGGTGAGAACATAGCCGGGTCCGGCTTGATCCCGGACAGGTGGACTGAGAACAAGAAGGAGAGAATTTTACGGAGCAGGTTGGATGCGGGTAGAGCTGTGAGGGAGGCAATAGAGAGCGTTAATGAGAAGCCGGAAGTGCTCGTTCAGGCCTCGGCCGTAGGTTATTACGGGCCGACCGGGGACCGGGTAGTAACGGAAAGTTCCGAACCCGGTGACGGGTACCTGGCAAGAACCGCCCGGAAGTGGGAAGAGGTAACGGCTTCAGTTGAAGCGGCAGGGACACGCCGGGCAGTGATACGGACGGGGTTAGTTTTGAGTACGGCGGAAGGGGCTTTTCCTCGTTTAACCCTGCCTTTTAAGTTCATGGTTGGTGGTCCTCTGGGAGACGGAAAACAGTACTATCCGTGGATACATATCCGGGACGAAGCCCGGGCAATACGTTTTCTACTGGAAAACGAAGGGCTTTCGGGGCCATTTAACTTGACTGCCCCGGAACCGGAAAGTAACCGGAATTTTGCGGACGAACTTGGTGATGTCATGGGGCGACCCTCTTATTTCAGGGTTCCCGGCTCGCTGATTCGATTGCTTTTTGGGGAAGCAGCCACGCTCGTCCTGGATGGTCAGAGGGCGGTACCGGAAGCTCTAACCGAAGCCGGTTTCGAGTTTTGCTACCCCGAGCTAAATTCAGCTCTCAGGGACTTACTGAAAAATGGTTGAGCTGGAAGCTGTAGTCAGTATGGTACAGGTTTAGTCCGGAATTGCTGGAGGTACTATGGGTAAGCCGGAAAAACCGGACCCGGTCAAGCTCTTTGTAGGTGTAATGACGGGTTACCCGGAAACAATTTTTGATATAAAAAACGAGCTGGAATCCCGTTTCGGGAGAGTTGACGGGGATAGCCAGCTTTTCCCGTTCGATTACACTGATTACTACGGCGACGAGATGGGTGACCGGCTCAAGAAGAAGTTCTTCGCTTTTCAGGCGCTGGTTTCTCCGAAAGAACTGGTCGAGATAAAGCTGCAAACCAACGAACTGGAGAAGGAGCTAGCAGGTAAGCTCGAGACGGAAGTCGCAAGACCGGTAAACATCGATCCCGGCTACGTAGGTCTTTCGAAAATGGTGCTAGCCACCACGAAGAATTATTCCCACCGACTATACCTGGGGAAAGGAATCTACGCGGAAGTTACTCTGAAGTACGAGGACGGCCGTTATAAGCCGCTACCCTGGACCTATCCCGATTATCGATCCGAGGAATATATGGAGTTTTTTGACTCTATCAGGGAGAAGTACTCCAGGCAACTGCAGCAGAAATAAATCGTCCTTCCTTGCAAAAGCAAAGTTTAAAAACGTCAACGCTTAATTTATACTTTGTTAACAAAATTAAAACTTGGAGGTCAAAGATATGTCAGTAGAAGTTGAAGTTGATCAAGAAACGTGTATTGCAGATGCCATTTGTTACAATCTCTGTCCTGAGGTCTACGAAGCCGACGAGGACGGTAAATCCAGGATAGTGGAAGAGTACCGGACTGAAGACGAAGCCACCGGCGAAGTTCCGGACGACCTGGCGGATTGTGCCAAAGAGGGCATGGAAGAGTGTCCGGTTGACGCAATCGAAGTTAGCTAGACAGTTTTTATTCACCATCTCCCCGGAATAGGAAGGTAATTACTCCATGTCAAAATCTGATTACAACTTTGAGCCCTTTGCAAAGACCCCCGAGTATAGAGAGGTCAACCGAAAGATAATTGTTAGATGGGTGGCCGCCATGGTCGATTCCGGTGTCAGTCGCGTAAACAGGTTGCTGGACATTGCAACCGGTATTGGGACCATGGTGCGGCTCTTTCTTGATGAACTGCCCGAAGAATGGGGTCAACCGGAAGTTACTTGTCTGGATAAATCCGAAGGGGCTCTGGAGGTGGCGAGAAGCAAGCTTGGATCGATCGTCGGTTCCTTGCGGTCCATACATTCGCCAATCCAGGAGTTGCAACCCGGGGAGGACAAGATGGACGTCGTCCTCTGGGGTAACGGAATACATAACCTGTCGAAAGAAAGTCAGATCGAGGCCGTAAGGAGAATAGGGGAAAACCTGGAGGAGGACGGCTGGTTTTTTTTCAATACTGCCTTTTACGAGGGAGCACGGCCGGAGGGCACGAAGTCCTTCTACCGATACCAGGTAAGAAAGGCGGTCGAGTTCCTGAGGGAAAAAGGAGTTGAGCGGCAAAAAGATAAGGGCAAGGCGGAAGCTTCGAAGTTTCACTCGCAAAAACACTACAGGGAGCTCGTGAAAAGGGCCGGGCTCGAGCTACACGAGACCGAAGAGCTAACGGCGCCACTGCACCAGGAAGCCTGGGAATACATAAGTGGCTTTAAGAACTACGCAACTGGAGCCCTCCATGGCTACCCGGTAGAGGAAGCCCAGGAAGCTCTAAGGAAAGCAGTAGCCCCGGCCCTTGAAAAATACGGAGTAGAGGACGAGTCCGGCGAACTCTATATACCAAGGAAATGGCTCAGGGTTTCTTCCCGTTCCGCTTAGGATAGACCGTTCTTTTTATACCTGGAACCTGTGCCAGCGTGAACCTGTCTTGGAACAGCTTTCCCGTTCAAGCTCCTTAAGTCTTTCGTAGAGGCGTCTTTCGTGTTCCGTGACAAATACGCGGCTATCCTGCTGGGTTTGCTGGTCGCTATCGATCAGGGAATTATCGACGTCCAGTTCTATTTTTTCGAAACCCTCTTCGACGTGCGGGGCTTCTTCCAGGATCGATTCGTAACTCAATAGGATGCTATCCTCTATGTTTTCGTAAGCTGCTATCAGAGCGTTGGCGTTTTTCATCCAGGAAATCGGAAACTCGCTAATTCCTCTCTTGAAGAGGCTAGCTTTGACGTTAGACGGTTTACGAAATATGCCAACCATCTTTATTTCCTGGGCCACGTGGCGATAGAAGAAGATCGCTGGAACTCGCACGAGTTTTAAACCGCTCCAGCCCTCGTTTTCGTTGAGTCGCTTTATTACCTCGTTCATTTCCTCCGTGTTATCCTCGGTCATTGCTTCCTTCAGTAACTTCTTGGAGACTTCCTTGCTTTGGGCCATTTCGTAATACCCGGACTGGTTGTACTGGTCGCCTTCGAAATCGTTAGGAAACTCCACTCCGGCACTTTCTACGAGCTGACAGACTAGTGAGGTTCCGCTTCTCGGGTGGCCGGCTACTATAACTGATCGCTCCAGAGCTAATGGGTTTGTCATCTCGAATTCCTCCTTTGCTTGTACTTTTCAATTATAGTAAAGCAAGAATAGTTTTAATAGGGGTAGATAAAAGATAGCACTCGACGTAACGAGAACTAATTAAGGTAGAAGAGTCTGGTGCCGAGGGCGGGACTTGAACCCGCACGGACTTAAAAAATGTCCACATGGACCTGAACCATGCGCGTCTGCCAATTCCGCCACCTCGGCAGGTAAGCAAAGCAATTATATTTGAGTAGCCTTTCCCAGTCAAGTTCGAAAATTTACCGAAACTCCAGACCTACAACCACGTTTTCAACCGGTAAACGGGAGGAGCCGGACGATCAATTGTCGCTCCCGTCCCGGGGTTCTCCCTCCGTGCGAGTGACCTCTATCTCCCTTTCGTCCTCACCCCGAAGGTCCAACTTTACTTCTATCCTTTCCTCCGGCAGTATACTGTCGATCCTGCCGGCCCACTCGATCGCGGTAAATCCCTCTTCAACAAGAAGGTACTCTTCGAGGCCGGCCTCTATAAATTCATCTCCTGAATTGATCCGGAATAGGTCCAGGTGAAAGAGTGGTGCATCTCCCTCGTACTCCCGCATCAGCACGTAAGAAGGTGAGACTATTGGCTCTTCGATTCCGAGCTCCTCTGCCATCCCTTTGACCAGTGTAGTTTTGCCGGCTGCCAGGGGTCCGTAAAGACAGACAATCGAACCTTCCGGATTTTCCCGGACGAGCTTCCTCCCAACTTTTCTGGTAGCTTCCGCGGAACTGCTGTGGTGCTTGGGCAATAATTACTCCCTCAAAGCTATATCTTTGGCCTTTAGGTCTTCCCTGATACTCCCAACTATCTCGTCGACTTCCTCGTCGCTGAGAGTTTTCTCTTTATCGCGGAAAGTTATTTCGTAGGTCAAGCTCCTTTTATCGGAATCTATCTGCTCTCCCTGGTAAAGGTCGTAGAGATATAGTCCTTCCACCCGGGACTGTTCGTTTATCGTTGCCCTAATCTCTTTTTCGGTCACGTCCTTTGGTACGGTAAGAGACAAATCGCGCTTGGAGGCCGGGAACTGTGGCAGTTTTTCGTAAGAGCCCTCGAAACCGGTTTTTTCGATTATCGCCTCGAAGTCAAGCTCGGACAGGTAAACTCGTTCCGGCAGGTCGTATTCCTCGGTCCGGTCCGGATGCAGCTCCCCGGCATAGCCGACGCTTTCTCCCCCAAGCAACACTTTTGCTTTTCTGCCCGGATGGAGGAAATCGGGTCCTCCGGGTTCGAATGAGGCGTCCAGCGCCAGAGCGCCGAAGAAATCTTCAAGTATCCCCTTTAGGTCCCAGAAGCTATAGTTCTCCTTGCCGTCGATCCCCTCGTAGCGCCTTCCGGCGAGGAAAACTCCGAGCCTTGTCGACTCAAGCGGCTGTGCCTCACCCGACTGAAAGACGTTCCCGATTTCAAACAGGGCGATGGAGTCGGATTCCTCCTTGAAGTTGTTTTCGGCATGGCGAACCAGGCTGGAAGCTACGTCGGGCCTGAGTTCGCTTCGTTTCTCGCCCATCGGGTTTTTCAATTTTACCCCGCTTTTCTCCTCGTCCAGCTGCTTGGCTGGAGCAAAACCGGGACTGATTACCTCGTACAATCCGAGTCCGGTAAGAACCCCTCTGGCTTTTTCGGTTGCCTTTTCCTCGCGGGTTCGGAAGAGGTTTACCTCCCCGGAGTCGGGCGGGGTTTCGGGGATTCTGTCGTAACCATGAATCCTGGCTAACTCCTCGATGAGGTCGATTTCCCGGGTTAAATCGACTCTGGCCGCTGGCGGTTTTACGGAAAGACCTTCGTCCCCACTTACGTCGACGCTGCAACCGAGCCCGGTGAGAATTCTCTCTATCTCGTTCTTTTCTATCTGTACTCCAATTATGGAGTCGGCGCGTTCCTTACGCAGGGTGATATTTTTCGGTTCCGCCGGTGCCGGATAACTATCGGCCAGTCGGGAGGCTGACTGAAATGCCTGTTGATCTTCCAGTATTTCAGTTACTCTGTTTATCGCTCGGGCAGTCGCACCGGGATCCATCCCCTTTTCGAACCTTCTGGAGGCATCCGTCGTCATCCCGAGAAGCTGGGATGATTTCCTGATTCGTGCCTGGTCGAAACAGGCACCTTCCAGCAGGATATTTTTGCTGAAGGCTGTTACTTCACTGGTTTGTCCGCCCATTATGCCGGCAAGAGCTACCGGGTTTTTTCTATCCGCTATAACGAGATTCTCTGGCCCCAGCTCGCGTCTCTCACCGTCCAGGGTGGTCAACCGTTCTCCGGCCTCAGCCCGGCGAATCCTTATGGTCTCCCCGTTGATTCTATCCAGATCGAACGGATGGAGCGGGTGGCCGAGCTCGATCATCGCGTAGTTCGTGGCATCGACCACGTTGTTCTTCGGTCTCAGGCCGACCTTTGCCAGCCTGTGCTGTATTCTTAACGGTGAAGCTCCAACTTTCACGTCGGAAAAAGTCCGGGCGGTGTAACGTGGGGTATCCTCCGGGTCCTCGATTTCTATCTCTACCGGTGCCGGAGTATCGGAGTCAAAGGTGGGGTCGGGCGGAGAAAGCTCTTTCCCGGTCAGAACGGAGAGCTCTCTCGCTATACCAATTACGCTCAAGAGGTCCGGACGATTTGAAGTAATTTCGAAACTCAACCGGTAATCGTCGAACTCGAGCGCTTCGGTCAGTTCGTCCCCGACCGAAAATCCGAACCCGTCCAGTAGCCATATTCCCTGAGACTTCTCCTCGAGGCCGAGCTCTTCCTTCGAGCACAGCATCCCCCGAGATTCCTCGCCCCGGAAACTCTGGGCCTCGATCTCCGTCCCATCCGGCAACTTGCCGGGGGCCTTGATTAACGGTACGAGCGCTCCAACCTCCAGGTTGTCCGCTCCCGTTATCGTCGGGATCTTTGATTGTCCGTTCTCGATAACTGCCAGAAACAGGTTGTCGGCGTCGGGGTGTGGGCGAAGATCGGCAACTTTCCCGACGGTCAAGCTTGAAGGTGCTTCGATTATTTCGACGCTTTCAACCTCTGCTCCCGCCTGAGTCAAGCGTTCGGCGTACTTTTCGACCGCTTCTGCGGATACTTCCAGATCCAAAAAATCGGCAAGCCAGCGATAGGAAACTTCCATTGCTCCTCCTAGAAACCAAGTGAAAAGTTGAAGTAAGGTCTTCCTTTATCCTGACCATGATAAGCATAGCCCACGGCCAAATCAAAGGGAATCAGGCCGCCAAGCGTCTTACCACTGACGGATACCTCGGTGCCGCCTTCGTACTTGAAGTTTTCTACCCCTATGTTCTCCAGTTTATCCCAGGTGTCTCCGGCGGAGAGGAAAAAGCTCTGCCTGATATCGGTTATGAGCGCCAGGCTGCCGAGAAAGTATCTATCGCTCGAAGAAATCGGGAAGCCAAGAGATACGCTTGAAAAGAGTTTGTAATTTCCCGGGTAGCGATATCTTTCCCAGTCCGCGAGACCGGATCCCCCTTCGGGTACCCTGCCGTAGCTTTTTAACTCGGGCAGGTCAAACTTCAGCAGGTCCGGCAGTTCTCCCGGGCTAAAACCGACTTCAGCCGCAAAGTTCAGATAAGTACCCGGAAACAACCGCTCTGCCTCGTTGGCGTTTAAGCTAAACTTGGATTCCCCGCTTAGCGAAAAGGTCGATTGGAAGTCCAGTCGACGGTTGGCCGTCAGGTTACGCGATATGCTGCCGCCGACCCCGAAGAGGTTGTAAGCACGATTCGTTTTCCCGGTGGCTCTTTCGAACCTCAGTTCCAGTGACCTGTCCTGCACCAGATAATCGCCCGCATAACCGTTTTTCGGTGAGGACCAGAGATCGATATCCGCGCCGATCCAGCCTCCGAAGTCGAGGTCAGTAATTTTTTGACCGGTTATGGAAGCGCCTCCGGACAGAGTCAGGTTCCTCCCCAGGTTCAACCTGCCCTGAGCCACCCCTGGTCCGATCGACCAGGCGTACCTGTTTGGCGTCCTGCCCGTTATGGTTCCCGGACCGACCAGGATAAAGTAGGCATCCAGCGGTAATTTGTTCCCGCCAAACGAAACCTCGACCTGCCTCGGATAGTGGTTGTTCAAACGGTTCGTGTCCATTACCTCGCTGTTTGGGTCGATCGTTGCTTTAGTGACTCTGGTCTCTCTTTCGAACTCGACAGTTTTAGTCTCTGCTGCGAACTCGAAAGTTTTTTCAACGGTTTCCCCTGAAGCAAGAGTGACTCTGAGGTCGACCGGGGCGACCAGCGATCCGGATTTTGTCAGCGTAATCCTGCTTGAGTATTTACCATCCTGGGTCTCCTCCGTCTCGATATTCCTGATTCCGTAGTTGGCGTAGCCGGAGGTAAAGAGCCACTCCTGAAAGAAGTTTTCCGGGACCTTTTCCCCGGATATTTCCCTGGCCTCCCGGGCCAGTTCCGAGACGTTCGTCACCGAGTTGCCGTATTTCTCGTAAACCGTGCGCACGAACTCGTTCATTTCCTTCTCCCCGATTGCACCTTCCAGGGTGCGCAGGATCAGGTAACCCTTCTTGTATATTCTGGTCTGTGTGGCATTGGCGTACTTTACTTCCTGCCTGGGTTTGACGACTGCTTCGTCGAATCCATCCTGAAAGTTGACGATGTAGGGCAGCTCGAAGGTATGTTGCCTCAGGTTTGTGTAGCCGAGCTGGGACTCTATCGAGTTCCGGAGCAGGCCGTTCCGTTCGAACCGGAACAGGTTGGGCTCGTCCGCCGGGTACTTGTGGTGAAAGTAATTCAGCGAGAGAAACTCGGCAAAGGCCTCGCTGATCCAGTTCTGGGAGTGAAGGTCGGCTCCGACCCCAATGCCAAACCACTGGTGAGCTATCTCGTGGGCAACGAGGTACTCGAATAGCCTGTTAGTAATAGTGGATAGGGCAAGGTCCTTTTCCGCAAAAAAGGAATCACCAAGGACTATCAGCCCGTCCGCCGCCATTCCAAACTGACCGGTCTTCGGGCTTTGAGCAAAGGTCAGCTGCTTTCTTCCGTAACTACCGAACTTTTGCGAATAATAGTTCAGTATTTCGTTTGCGTAGGAAGCAAGCAGCCGCGCTTCTTCTTCGTATCCGGGTCTGTGCAGGATTCTAATCGTGTAGTTCGGAAAAGATTCTCGGTAGTCCCGGTAGTCATGGCTCATAGCCAGGGGAAAAGAACGGGCAGAAGGTAGTTTAAGTTTTACCAGCTTTCTCTTTTCCGCGTTTTTCAAGCCGGAACTTGATACGACGTTTCCGCCGACTACGAATTCGTCCGGTACGTTCAGTTCCACCTCGTAGTCGGCCTCCTGCATAACTATCTGACTGTATACTTTTTTGTCATAGCCCTTCCACCATGCGGCAGGTGCCAGTGTGGGGTTCCAGCCGAAGCGCCAGGAGTAGACTTCCCGGAAAAATTCTTCGTCTCCCACGCTTTTTACCGGGAATTTTGTAGAGAATTTAACCGTTATGCTCGTTTTCTCCCCCGGCTGGAGTGGCTGACTTAGCTGGACCCTGACTGCGGTATTTTCCAGGGAATAGGTCTGGTTCGTCGGGGGCAGGCTCTCCATTTCGTAGTTTAACCCGTTGCCTTCCGCGCCGGTTATTGCCTCTATTCTGGTCCATCCGGGATCAAATCCGCCCGGATAAGAACCGTCCAGGTTGATCTCGCTCAGGTAAGGATTGGGTTTGCTCTGCAGGTTGGCTTCCAGTTTCAGGACAACTTCGTCCGTAGCTTCCTCTAATGGGTTGGTGAATTTTATCAGTTCTTTGCCGTCGATGACGTGATTCCCTTGCTCGAGCCGTCCCTCAATCCTGTATTCAATACTGGCAGATTGTCCGATAACCGGGAAAGTCGGCAGAATAAAGACCAGGCTGAAAAGCAAAAGTAAATTGACTATTGCTAGGCAGGTTTGCCGGGAGCTGTATTTTTTCATCTTCCTCCCTGTTGTTTGCGGTCGTGCTAGCTAAAATATACCGAAATTAGCCGAAGAATTCTCCGGGTGCATCCTGGAGATCAACGTTTTTCAAAAAGGAATTCACCCTGACAGTGCTCTTTTCTTGTATTCGCCTTCGTGGGTATGGTTCTCGCATCAGTCGTTCAAAAGACCAATTATGATTGCCGGTAAAGCCAGGAAACTTTTTGAAATAAAAATTGATACCGTCTATGCTTATTGAAAATTATAGATTCGGAAATTTATTATTGCAACGGAAATAGGCCTCCTGGCAATTAGGCAATTAAGGATAGCAAAATAAATACCAGTCGTCGCGTTGAAAGATAAACTGACGCTAAGTATCCTTTGCTCAATCGGGAATGGTACCAATGGATCTTAACTTAGAGCAGATGAAAGATCTTATTGAACTTTTTGAGGGTTCGGGTCTGACCGAAATTAGTGTCAGCCAGGACGATTACGAGGTCACTCTAAAAAAGGAATCCGGAAGTTCGGCTAAACCCGTTCAGGAAGAGACAACGCTTCAGAGAGCGGTTAAGTCCCAGGACGAGGAAGCTGATAGTGTCGAGGAGCAGGAAGAAGTTGATACCGGTGGACAAGAAGAATCGGTGGAAGAAGAGGGCGTATTCGTTACTTCCCCGATAGTTGGAACTTTCTACAGGAGTCCCTCGCCGGACGATCCGCCGTACGTTGAAGTCGGTGATGAAGTCAGCGAAGGCGATACTGTCTGTGTTGTCGAAGCGATGAAGGTAATGAACGAAGTAAGGGCCGATGCCGGTGGGAAAATCGTTGAGATTCACGCCGATAACGGGGATCCGGTCGAATACGGCCAGAAGCTTCTGACGCTGGCTTCCGAAAAAGAGGCAAATTAAATTGGAAAAGATTCTGATTGCCAATAGAGGAGAGATCGCTCTCAGGATAATTGAGGCGGCGCGGGAGCTGGGGATGAGTACCGTTGCGGTCTACTCCGAACCGGATAAGGACCAGCTCCACGTAAAGCTTGCGGACGAGGCCTACTGTATCGGACCGAAGGAGCCGGAGGACAGTTACCTGAACGTACCCACGATTGTCGGTGCTGCCGACATCAGCGGAGCAGACGCAATTCATCCCGGTTACGGTTTTCTCTCGGAAAACGACCACTTCGCGGAAGTATGTGAGGGCCACGACATCAAATTTATCGGGCCGTCTTCCACCATACTGGAGCGTGCCGGCGACAAGTTGAAGTCCAAAAAAGCGGCAAATAAGGCCGGTGTAAATACCCTGCCCGGGACGGAGGAGGCAATTACCGACGAGGAGGAATTAAAAGAGAAGGCGGAGGAGCTTACCTACCCGCTAATCTTGAAGGCCGCATTCGGTGGAGGTGGCCGGGGAATGAGGCTGGTCAGGAACGAAGAAGAGTTGCTCGAAGGGTTTAAGGCCAGCAGCAAGGAGGCGGAAATATCGTTTGGCCGCGGTGATCTCTACCTCGAAAAGTACCTCGAGGAGCCCAAACACGTGGAAGTGCAGGTCGTGGCGGATGAGCACGGCAACTACCAGCACGTAGGCGAAAGGGAATGCTCGACCCAGCGCAGACACCAAAAAATTATCGAAGAGGCCCCCGCTCCCGGTATTTCCAACGAGACGAGGGACGCGCTGAGAGAAGCCGCACTCGCCATAGCGCGGGAATTCGACTACCGGAGCCTGGGAACAGTGGAGTTTTTGGTTGACCGGGACGAAAACTTCTACTTCATGGAGCTCAACGCACGGATACAGGTAGAGCACCCGGTGTCCGAGGAGATATCAGGGGTAAATCTCGTTAAGGAACAGATCAAAATCGCCGAGGGCGAGGAGATGGACCCGGAACTTTACTCGGACCTGAAAGGTCACGCGATTGAATTCAGGATAAACGCCGAGGACCCCGATAGGAACTTCATGCCTTCCTCGGGAAGGATCAGGATCAATCAGTTGCCGGGGGGGCACGGAATAAGGTTTGACACCTGGATTTCCGACGGGGCGGAGGTCCTGCCCTATTACGATTCCCTGCTCGGTAAATTGATCGTGAGTGCGGATAGCAGGTACGACGCCCTGACAAAGGCGGTCTCTGCCCTGCGGAGATTTGATATAGAGGGCGTGAAGACTAACGTAGACCTGCACCTGGATCTGATCCGGCAAAAGGCCTTCCGGACCGGCGAGCACTCGATCGTATTTCTGGATCAATTTATGGAAACGTCGAGTTCGGAGGAGAGGGTTTAGCGGTCCGGGGTAATCGTTTACCGCACCGGTTAGCCCCTCACCAACCACCAAAAATAGCCCATACCAAAAAGGAAAGCTCCCGTAGGTTTAGTTGTTTGACCAGTCTGCCTGGAAGGTCACCGCAAACCGCAAGTCGGGTCGCCCTGTCTCGGCAGTAAATACTTAGGAGCACTGCATCGGTCCAAACTTCTATCAGGTTTTAGGTCCTTCCGATAAGAGCCAGAGGGATTCTGGAGCTGGTTTTTCCGAGTAACGGGTTAGGTCTTTTCTGGTGCGGTTCTTGACTTCACCAAGTTAAATACTTTAGATTTTAGCGGTTTCAACTACAGGAGGTTTTCAATAATGGACGTTGCAGAAGCCATACTTTCCCGGAGGAGCGTCAGGAAGTTCAAGGACAAGAGAGTGGGGCGAGAGGAGCTGGAAGATCTGGTTGACTTCGGCCGCCTTGCCCCGAGCGGCATGAACAAGCAACCGATAGAATTTCTCGTGGTGGACCGGTCCGAGCTAGAACAGGAGGTCTTCGAGTACACGAACTGGGCCGGGGCCGTTGACTGGAATCCGGATTTCGAGGAGAGGCCGAGAGCTTATATTTTTCTCCTGATAAACGAGGCGGTAGAGCCCGTTACGGAGAACCACGATGCCGGACTGGCTGCAGGTAACATCTGTCTTGGTGCTGTAGGTAAGGGATTTGGAACCTGCTTGCTGGGAGCGCTGGACGAGGAACCTCTTGAGGATATCCTCGGTATTCCGGATACCAGAAAGCTGGACCTTGCCGTTGCGATAGGCTACCCGGCCCAGGAAATCACAGTCGAGGCAGGGCAGGATGAAATCGATTACTGGCTGGACGAAGCCGGAACGTTGCATGTTCCGAAAAGGCCCGCAGAAAAAATCGTCCACTTCAACGGCTGGCAGGGCTGACCGGAAACTCGCTTTCGGGTTCCAGCAAAAGGAAAGAGTTTACATGATCGACCTGGACGACGAAACTTACGGGATTCCGGCCTGATTTCACCCGTTTTTGCCTCCTTAATTTCCCTCTCAGCAACTTGAATTTCAAGATGTTTTTCTTCGTTTGCCCGGGGTAATTGAAAACTCGGGCAAATTTTTTGTTTTTTTAGGACAAATTTACTTGTAATTTAAAATCATTACTATATAATTTCCTTGTTAGTTGGAAAATATACGAAAAAGGGAGGTAAAAAATGGCGAAAAGGAACGTAGAATTAATTGAAGAGGCCGGTATTGATGTCGATGAACTGAAAAAGAAACTCATTGACGCAGCTGCTGCCGAGTTTACCACTTATTATTACTACACGAACCTGAGGACTCATGCTGTCGGACTCGAAGGCGAGTCCATTAAGGAGATCATCGAGGATGCAAGGCTGGAGGACAGGAACCACTTCGAGGCACTGGTCCCGAGGATCTACGAGCTCGGCGGGACTCTACCGAACGATATAACTGAATTCGCGGACCGGGCAGCATGTATGGATGCCAGGTTACCCGACGAGGAGACGACGGAGAACTTGCTGGAGGTCCTGCTCGACGCTGAACGCTGTGCCGTGGGTGTTTATACGGACATTTGCAACTATACCCAGGGTAAGGACGCACGTACTTACGAACTTTCAGCGGCCATACTGCACGAGGAAACCGAACACGAGGCCTGGTTCGAGGAAATTCTTACCGGTGAACCTTCGGGCCACTACAGAAGGGGCAAGCCCGGAGTGAGCCCGTACGTATCGAAGTTCATCCAGAATAAATAGTTCGACTGCAGTTCATAATTCAGGGTTGCGGGATCTCTACCGCACCCTGAATTATTTTTTTTCGCCCATAAACCTCTGCAAGACTGGGTCAGAAACTCAAACACATAAGGTCTTGCTGGCGCCTGAAACCTCAGAGGCCGAATATCACTAAAGCAAGTTCGATAAATAGAAAGCCCGTAAAAACGGATACCAGGGCGTTATCTAGGTTGAATGGGAGCCGGGGCGATTTGACTGCTTTTAATTTATTTTTCAGGACGAGGAATATCAGCAAACCGGCTAACGGGAGCGATAGGTACAGTACGATATGATGCAGCGTCAGGAGGCCGGTAATTTCATGTCTCCCGAGAACCATCCAGGCTACCAGGCCCGAGGCCGCGACAAATAGGGAGTACGTAATAAGTGCCCAGCCGCCCTCAGCAAGAGGTTTCCGGTGGGACTTGAGTAGCAGGGCCCAGTCCAATTTGACCACGTAGGTCGCGGTGCCGAGGCCGATAAGCAGCATGATCCAGGTAATCCAGCTCTGGTTGGAGCTCTCGAGCAAAAAGGCCTTGCTAAAGTACTTGCTGAAGGGAGGGATGGCGAGAATGGATAATGTACCCACGGACAACCCGACGATGCTTTCGGTGGGAACGGGAAACGATTCCCCGGAAAAGACGTCCCTGTCCCCCACGCCGGCATGACCGACCGAAAGAAAGAGCAAGCTTTTGAATAACCCGTGAAAAAAGATATTCAGAGCGGCAGCCAGGATACCGGCGGGAGTTCCTGCGCCGACCCCGAGCAGGACGTAGCCGATCTGCGATATCGTACTGTAGGCAAGGATTCTCTTTGGACGCCGACCGAGCAGAGCAAAGATACCGCCGGTTATCCCCGTCAGGCTACCGAGGAAGAGCCACAAAGTATTCCAGTTGACGAGTTCGGCCAGTCTTATGACCCCAACCAGGCCGGATTTTATTGCCAGGCCGGATAAAAGTGCCGATACCACGGTTCCGCTGTAACCGTGGGCATCGGGAAGCCACATGCTGAATAGCATTACCCCGCCCTTTACCGCCAGACCGGAAATCATCAGACTAATTCCGAGGGAAAGGGTAAATTCGGGCTTTCCGTCAATCATCCTTTCGAGTTCGGCGATACTGAGCTGCCCTCCACCACGATAAACCAGTCCGAGTCCGATCAGGTAAAGACTCATCGCCAGCGAAGAAACCAGCAGGTACTTGATCCCGGCATATATTTGATAGGCCTTACGTCCGTAACCGATTAACAGAATTGCGGCGAGGGACATGAACTCGATCGTCACGTATATGTTGAAAAGGTCGTGAGAAAAAGCCATAGAATACGTGGAAACCAGAAGGAAATTGTAAAGAGCGTAAAAAGTCCCCTTTTTGGTCCCCTGAAGGTATAAAAGTGTAAAGAGGTTGAGGGCTACGACCAGTCCGGCGAACAGCAAAGTGGTCTCGTCCAGCTTGAACTCCACTCCCAGTTCTCCCCATTCACCCAGGGTAAATACCTTCGTGCCGGACTTCTGGTGGATCCAGATCCCCTGAATAAGACCGCCGAGACCGCCGGCCCAGCCGAGCAGGTTGATCCAGAAACGGCGGCGAGGGTAAATGAGACTGACCACCCCGGCAACTATATAAGCGGTTATTCCGGTCAGGAGTGCTGACATGGAGAATGGGGATAACTTCAGCCGGAAAGTTTCCGGGCCAGTATTTGCTGTTGCAGGGAAGTCCGCCTTTTTAGTGCTCTCCGGGCGAGAGTTAGATAAGTCCGCAGTTTTTTCGATTCGCCTGGTATAGCTCGCTCTATTTTCTCCTTGCGGTCCCTTATCCTGTCTAACCAGATTTCAATCGTCCTGACGTAGTGGTCGGTAATGTTTTCCAGGTCAAGAATCTCGAATCCCGTTTCTTCCAAACACCCGATCTCCTGGCCCGCGGTGATCAGGTTTCCATAACCGAATACGTCCTCGGCGATAAATCTTGAAGCCCTGTCGTTACTGAAGGCGTCCTGGTGCGGCAGGTAAGTTTCCGATACGAGAACCCTGCCACCTTCTTTCAACAGTTTGCCCGTTAGTTCGGCCGCGCCGGGCCGGTCCTCGATGTGAATGATCGAACCGATGAAGATTATTTTGTCAAAACTATTTTCGGGTAAGGAAGCCTCCAGGAAGTGATCGACGACGACGGAGAGCTGATCCGATAAACCGCGTGCCTCTGCCTTCTTCCGTATTTCCTCCGCCTGGTTTTCGGCGATGGTCAGTCCGGTGACCTGGCAGCCGTAGTTTTCGCCAAAGTACAGCAGTGCATTGCCCCAGCCGCAGCCGACGTCCAGCAATTCATCTTCCGGGCCAAGGTTTATCTTTTCCGCAATCAGATCCATCTTTTTCCGTTGCGCTTCGTTCAGGCTCTCGTCCCCCTTCTCGAAATAGGCACAGCTGTAGTTCATGTCGTCGTCGAGAAAGTATTCGAATACTTCGGGGTTCAGGTCGTAGTGCCTGCTAACCTTTTCCTTTTCCTCTTCGACGTGGCTAGCCTCGCTTTCAGTCATTTTTCTCCTCCCTGTTTATTTTTTCGGGGTTCTCGTAGTTGTTGGGTTCCCGTGTTTATTGTTTATAGCAAAAAACGGCCCTTTTTTCATTAGCCTTATTTTGCGAAGAACCCCGGATGCGATTGATTGTGATGGGGGCGGAGAAAGACGCCTTTCAGCCGGTTTTTTCTCCACCAACCTCAAATATTCTTTTGATTCCGGCAGGTAAACAGGCCGACCATAACTGCCGATCGCAACCAAGCGGCTTCAACTCTCTCTTGTTCCAGCCGAATAGTTCGTAGAACCCGAACTTGTCGAGGGCTTTCAGCGCTTTGCTTGCTCGTTTAGCCGGCGATGGATAACCAAATTTGTTGGCACCTCGAGCGATGAAAACCGGCATTGTAAAGTGAAAGCTTCTGGCCGCGGATCCGGACGCTTGTTTTTAGTTGCTCGAGGAGTTGCTTGCCTTCCGACAGCGTTCTCTCGATTAATTCGTAGTTTGCCAAGATCTCACCTCACCCCTTGACCGATCCGGCCAGTATACCTCTGACAAAGTACCGCTGCAGGCCGAAGAAGACGGCCATGGGCAGGATCATCGAAACGAAGGCAGCAGCAGTCAGTAACTCCCAGTCCTGCCCCCGGGAGCCGACGAGGTTGGCGACTTTGAGTGTCAGCGGGGCGACCTCGGTTGAACCGCCGAGGTATATCAGGGCGACGAGCAGGTCGTTCCAGACCCAGAGGAACTGGAATATGAATACCGACGAAATAGCCGGTACGGAAAGGGGGAGGACGATCCTGAAGAACATCTGCAGGGTGGAAGCACCGTCGATCTCGGCCGAATCGAATAGGTCGCTCGGCAGGCCGGCGATGAAGTTATGAAGCAGGTAGACGGTCAGGGGTAGACCGTAACCTGTGTGTGCCAGCCAGATTCCGGGAAAAGTTCCAGCAAGGTTTAACTGAGCAAAAATCCGATAGATTGGTATGAAGGTCATTTGTAAAGGAACGACGAGCAGCCCGACTACGACCATGAAGATGTAATCCCGGCCGGGAAAATCCATCCAGGCAAAAGCGAAAGCAGCAAAACCGGCAAGGAGTATGGGGATAAGCGTGGCCGGTATTGAAACGAACAAGCTATTTATAAAGGCTCTGCCCAGCCCCTGCTGGGTCAACACCGATTGATAGTTCTGCAGGGTGTACTGGGTAAAGTCAAAGGGGTGCTCAAATACCGTCCACCAGCCGGTTCCCACGACGGCCCCGGGAGTTCTGAAAGAAGTTACGAGCAGACCAAGTGTGGGTAGTAGCCAGATCAGAGCAATTACTATAATCACCAGGTGCAGAGGGGTGCTCGTTACCAGCCTTTTCATGTTTTCTATCATCGTATCTCCCTCTGTCGTCTGAACCTTCTGATGTTAATTATCATCATCGGAACTATCAAAACGAGCAGGACCACGGCAAGAGTGCTGGCCCGCCCGAAGTTCTGGAATTTGAACATTTCCTTGTACATTCGGTTCGCAATTACTTCTGTATTGAAGTTACCGTTGGTCATGACGTAGACGAAGTCGAATATTTTTAGTACGAATACCACCATCGTGGTCGCGACGACGGCAATGGTCGGCCGCATCAGTGGCAGCGTTATGTGCCAGAAAATCTGCCATTCGGTTGCTCCATCGACCCGGGCCGATTCCATGAGCTGGCGCGGTATGTTTTTATAAGCCGCGGATAGAACCACCATACAGAAACCCGTCCAAATCCAGACACCGACGAAAATTATGAAAAAATTATTCCACGGCTTGATGATGAGCCAGCCCAGGGGTTTGCCGCCGAAAAATGTTACCACCCTATTCAACAGGCCGATCTGAGGAAAACCGGGTGGTTTCCAGGCGTAGACGAACTTCCAGATTACGCTGGCACCAACCATTGAGATGGCCATTGGTAGAAATATCACGGACTTTGCCACGGGTTCGTAGGAGACACGATCCAGTAAGACGGCGAGTAAAAGGCCGAAAGATACGGTTAGCCCGGTAAAAAAGAATACCCACAGGGCGTTGTTGCGAAATGCCGTTATCATTGTCGGGTCAGTGAAGGCGAATACGTAGTTTTTTACGCCAACAAATTGATCGGAACTGGGGCCGTAAAACGAAAGAATCACAGTTTTTACCGACGGATATATCAGGAAGAAGCTAAGGAGTGCGATTACGGGTGCAATGTAGAGCCATGGTTTAATTTTTCCGGTTCTTATCACTTTTTATCCCACCTTTGGTTGGTAAACAATGGATGGGGGAGCAACCCCCATCCATTGTTCTCTGAAAAGGGTTTAGTATGCCTCGTCCGCGCTTTTTTCGATGTCCTGCAAAACCCGAGTCAGGTCTTTCCCGCTTACGTAGTCCATGACCCCGGTCCAGAAGGTACCAGAACCGACTGCGGCCGGCATCAGGTCCGAGCCGTCAAAGCGGAATACCTCTGCTTCAGAGAGGATTTCCGCGGCTTTGGCCGTTATCGGGTCAGGGTAAACCTCCGAACTAACGTTACCGTTGACCGCCAGTTTACCTAGCTCCTTGACCCAGACTCCCTGTGCCTCGGCCGACGCCAGAAATTCCATTAGCTCGTGCGCTTCTTCGGTGTCGTTAAAGGCGCTAACCAGATCACCGGCTCCCAGCAGAGGGGTTCCGTGCTCCTTGTCGATCGAAGGAAGGACGAATACGTCGTAGTCCTCGCCCGCTGCTAGGTCCGGATACTGATCCT
>Ga0207414_1000079_pt1 | contig 46290 bp, 44 predicted proteins | sample PonA231FremontCA_2_FD_187269 | JGI IMG/M metagenome (GOLD analysis project Ga0207414, IMG submission 187269) | Marine sediment microbial community from Fremont, CA, USA - Pond A23 Sediment 1 (SPAdes) | ecosystem: Environmental > Aquatic > Marine > Unclassified | place: USA: Fremont, California...
GACGGATGGGGTGCAAGAAGCTCGTCAGGATCTACCCGATCCATCTTATCCGAATATCCCCTTTATTCTATCGAGGAAGGAAGAACCCCCGCTGGTTTCCTCTTCGTAGACTTCCTGAGACATAATATCTTCCTGCTTTCTTGCCAGCTCGACGGTCTTCTTCCACTTGTTCTTCTCCTTGATCGTCTTTTCCCACTCTTCGGCAAACTTTGAGAGTGCTTCAATAGCTTTTTCCATGTCGAAACTGCCTCCAGGCCGGGAAGAATTCTTCATGTCCTCGCGGAGCGAGTTCAATCCTCCCGTAAGGGGCCGCAGGTGTATCCCGTCGTCGAGATCGACCAAAACGAAAGTCGTCGCCTCACTTATTAGGCCAAACGTGGAGAGATCTATTGAACCTATCGGCATTTCCTCTACGAACTCGCTGTCCGCCTTCATAAATTCCTGCTTCACGTAATCTTTCCAGGATTCCTCCATAATTACCCTCCTTGCTTTTAAATGGGTCAATTACCAAAAATTAACTTTCCTCCTCCAGTACCCGTTTCGCTTCCTTTATATAGCTATCTATTGCCCTTTCGAGCTTTTCCGAGTCGCCGTACTCTCTGTTGCTGTCAAGGTATTTGATCAGCTGGACATCCAGCCTTTTCTCGTAAAGGTCACCTGCGAAATCAATCAGGTGAACTTCCAGCCTGTGACCGTCCTCGTTGTCAAAGGTCGGGCGGTTTCCAATATGAACTGCCCCTTTAATAAGTTCGCCCTCCACTTCGGCCAGAGCAGCGTAGCTTCCCCTTTTTGGTAGGACGATCCTATCGTCGATATTCAGGTTTGCCGTGGGAAAACCTAGCTTGCTCCCGACACCGTGGCCCCTGACGACGCGACCCGAGTACTCAGGGTACCGGCCGAGTAACTTTTTGGCCACGGTGACGTTACCCTGACTCAGCGCTTCTCTGATCCGGGTGCTACTGACGGGTCTTCCATCGACCTCCAGCTGATCCATGGGATGGACGGAGAACCGACCATTCCCCAGGGCCTCCAGGTCCTGGTAAGAGCCAGATCTGTTCCGGCCAAACCGCCAGTCGGTCCCAATTACAACCGCATCGACTTTCAACCTGTCCACCAGAACCTTCTCGACGAATTCCTCCGGAGAATAGTCCTTAACCTTTAGGAAGTCGCCCAGAATTATCCTGTCCACGTATTCTTTGAGGTGCCTGACTTTTATGTCGGGTTCCATCAGAATTGAGGGGCCCTGATCGCCCAGATAACGTTTGGGCGGAATATCGTAAGTATAAGCCGCACTTTCCAGGTCCCGTTCTTCCGCAATCCTTCTCGTTTCCTCAAGCAACATCTGATGCCCCCGGTGAACGCCGTCAAAAGTACCTATCGTCAGAACCAGTTCACCGGAAGCGAAGCCCTCCTGCCGTGACTCGTTCCCGGCATCAGCTCCGCCCGCTTCAGCCTCTTCCTTTCTTCCCTGATTCATCTTTTATCCTTGCTTTGATATCCTCCAGTACTTTTTTCTCGACCTTATCAAGTTTACCATCTACCATACAGCCTGAAGCCACCCTGTGACCGCCGCCGCCGAAGTTGCTGGCAACCTGACTTACGTCCACTCCTCCCTTTGATCGCATCGAAACTTTTATCCTGTTGTCAGGTAGCTCCTTGAACAGACATGCAACTCGGGCCCCTTTGGTAGTCCTCAGTTTTCCGACGATACCTTCAGTATCTTCCTGGGTAGCATCGGCCTTTTCTATGATTTCGGGAGTAATTTCCGCCCAGACGATTTCGTTCTCGAAGCTTGCTTTGCTTAGAACTTCCCCAAGCAGTTTTAGTTTGGAAAACGGCTCCCTCTCGTAGAGATTGACGATTACCGATCTTGCATTCGCACCGTTTTTCAGCAGGTTGGCAGCCCGGCTCAGCAGGTCCGGGTTGACGTTCTCGTTCTGAAAAGAAGAAGTATCGGCTATTATGCCTGCATAAAGGGCCGTAGCAATCGGTTCGTCTATTTCCAGACCCATGTACTCGATCAGTTCGGCAATTATTTGCGTCGTGGCCGCCACCGGTTTGACGTAATTTATGTCACCAAAATTCGAATTATCCTGGTGGTGATCTATATTTATCGTCGGCAGGTTCCTCAGGATACCTTTGCCCTTATCACCCAGCCTGTCCAGATCACTGCAATCAACGGCGATGGCAACTTCAACGTCCTCAATCTCTTTACCGAGCCCCTCCGGCCGTAGCACCTGATCCGCGCCTTTTAAAAACTTCAGGTTACCGGGGACTCCGTCCCTGTTATAAAGTATCGTTCTCTTTCCCCGCTGGCGCAGGGCACGACTCAACCCTAATTGACTTCCAATCGCGTCTGCCTCGGGGCTTCGGTGGGAAGCAATAAAAAACCTGTCATGGCGGGAGATTACGTCCTCTATCTCTTTTAATCTATTCATTCAACTTCCTTTTTCTCACCCATTAGATGAGTTCTCTTCGGTTGCAAGTAGTTGAGCGGACAAGCCACATCAACTAATCTTCAAAGATTATCAAATTAATTATATCAACGGTATTTATACAAGTCAAAACCGTTAAAGCTGTTGCACCTTTCAGGTCAAGCCGTTTACAATGGTATAGTTATGAAAGAAGAAAAAGAAAAGGAAAAAGGACCGTTGAGCGGAGCCGAAAACCCCGGTGATTCTGGCCTATCAAATTTAAGACCAAAGAAGCTCGATGATTTCATCGGCCAGGAGGAAGTCAAGAAACGACTCTCCATACTGCTGGAAGCAGCACTCAACCGCGGTGATTCCGTCGATCATACGCTATTTCACGGCCCTCCGGGACTGGGAAAAACCACACTTGCCCACATAGTCTCACACGAAATGGGAGTTAACATCAAGACGACTTCCGGGCCGGCGATAGATAAACCCGGGGACCTGGCGGCAATAGTCAGCAACCTGACTCCGGGAGACATACTGTTTATAGACGAAATTCACAGGTTAAGGCGTAACGTGGAGGAAGTCCTCTATCCGGCCATGGAGGATTACAAGATAGATATCGTGATTGGCGAAGGCCCAAGCGCCCAGTCCATCCGGCTGGACGTCCCCCCTTTCACCCTCATCGGGGCAACCACTAGAACCGGACTACTCACTTCTCCGCTCAGGGATCGTTTTGAGGTCGTTCTCCATCTCGATTTTTACGATATTGACGCGATAGAAGAGATAGTGCTCCGCGGAGCCGACCTGCTTGACGTGGAAATCAACGACGGCGTCGGCGGAGCAAACGAAATAGCCAAGCGCTCCCGCGGCACTCCAAGGATTGCCAACAGACTGCTAAAGCGGACTCGCGACTACGCCGAAGTAAGGGCCGATGGTTACATAGATCGAGAAGTAGCCAAAGAGGCACTGGAAATGCTCGGTATAGATGAAAAGGGTCTGGATAAACTTGACCGTAAAATTCTGGAAACGATTATCGAAAAATTCGATGGCGGGCCTGTAGGTATAGATACAATTTCCGCCGCCCTATCCGAGCAAAAGGACACGATATCCGAAGTGTACGAACCGTATTTGCTGACAAAAGGTTTTCTTGAACGGACGAGCCAGGGACGTAAAATCACCACCAAGGGGTTAGAACACCTGGGGTACGACGACCAGCGACTTCTCTAATTTCTCTCGGAACCAACAGTTTAGAGACAATCCATCAAAGCGTTTTGGGTCGGAGCCGGTTTATTGCTGAAGCTCCGGCCTGATTGACCAGGTGCTTTTACTTAAAATTTAATACAATGAGCCGAGATTTTGAGTTAAAGACTGACAAAGAACCAAAAGGCGACCAACCGGGAGCGATTGAGGAGCTGACGGAAGGGGTGGAATCGGGCCTCACTCACCAGACTCTACTGGGAGCTACCGGGACCGGCAAGACTTTTACCATGGCCAACGTGATCGAAAACGTCCAGAAACCGACCCTGGTAATAGCTCATAACAAAACGTTAACGGCTCAACTCTGGAACGAGTTCAACGAGTTATTTCCGGATAACGCCGTTCACTACTTCGTTTCTTACTACGACTACTATCAGCCCGAGGCTTACGTTCCCGAGACCGATACTTATATCGAGAAGGATTCCTCGATAAACGACGAGATAGACAGGCTACGCCACAAGGCAACCGCCGCGCTCTTCGAACGCGAAGACGTGATAATCGTTGCCAGCGTTTCCTGCATTTACGGGCTCGGATCTCCTGACACTTACGAAGACATGGCGCGGCCATTAACTCTGGACAGCCACCTGGAACGCGACGACCTGCTCCATAAACTCGTCAGGTTGCAGTACAAGCGCAACGATTACGAGCAAAAGCGGGGTACGTTCCGCGTTCGCGGAGACACCGTAGAGATCGTCCCGATTTACGGTGAAGAGGTGATTCGGGTTGAGTTCTTCGGCGACGTTATCGACAGAATTCGTGTCGTGGACCACATTACAGGCAAGACATTGGAAGAGAAGGAAAAAGTAGTAATCTATCCTGCAACTCACTTCATCACCTCTCGTTCAAAACTCAACGAAGCAATGGAAGACGTAGAAGAAGAACTGGAGGAACAGCTCGATAGGTTCCACCGCCAGGACAAACTTCTGGAAGCACAGCGGCTGGAAAAACAGACGAAACACGATCTGGAAATGATGGAAGAGCTGGGCTACTGTAAGGGCATAGAAAACTATTCACGCCATTTAACAGGGAGGGACCCGGGCGAACCACCTTACACTCTAATAGATTACTTCCCGGACGATTTCCTGATCTTTGTCGACGAATCTCACCAGACGATTCCTCAGCTCGGCGGCATGTACAACGGAGACCGATCCCGGAAAGAGACTCTAGTAGAACACGGCTACCGCTTACCATCCGCCATGGATAACAGGCCGCTAAAATTCGAGGAGTTCGAGGAACGGGTAAACCAGATCATTTACACTTCCGCAACACCCGGTCCCTACGAGTACGAAAACAGCAGCAAGGTGGTAGAACAAATCATTCGACCGACCGGCCTGGTCGATCCCGAGGTCGAAGTCAGGCCGATAGAGAACCAGGTCGATGACCTGATGCACGAAATCGAGAAAGTGACCAGCCGGGACGAGAGAGTTCTGGTTACGACGCTGACGAAGAAACTTGCGGAGGAACTTACGGATTATTTCGTGGAGGTCGGAATAAAGGCCAGGTACCTCCACTCGGAAATAGACACCCTGGACCGGGTCAAAATACTACGGGAACTCAGGCAGGGGGATTTCAACGTGCTCGTCGGGATAAACCTGCTCAGGGAGGGACTGGACCTTCCGGAGGCCTCACTGGTTGCAATTCTCGATGCGGACAAAGAAGGTTTCCTCAGGTCAGACACGTCCCTGATCCAGACCATGGGAAGAGCCGCAAGAAACGTCAGAGGTAAAGTCATCCTTTACGCGGATGAAATAACTGACTCCATGCAGCGGGCAATCGACGAAACCGAAAGGAGAAGAGAAAAACAGCTTGAATACAACGAAAAACACGATATAGAACCGGAGACCATAAAGAAAGAAATAACGGACATAGCTCAGCTAATTGACCCGGACTCCTCGAAAGAAGTCGAAGTGCCTGACGAGGAAGAGGTCGAAGAGATGGAGGAAAGCGAAGTCTTTATGGTCGTGGAAAGGCTAGAAAAATCCATGAATGAAGCAGCGGAAAGGCTGGAATTTGAAAAAGCAGCCGCGTACCGGGACGAAATAGAAGAATTAAAAGAAACACTTGAAGTATGACGCTATTTCACCGAAATTAGCCGGGCAGGCCTCAGGGCTTGCCCTGGGAAGGAATCGGCTGGTTGTTGGTCCTCCAGCACTCAATTCGCCCTGCTCAATTGTACTAGGAACAAATACAACATAAGTTCCGAATTGAGTGCTGGATGCTGGGTCGTATTTTGTAAAAGACCAAAATATAGGAGTTGAATGCAAGCTACTTTGTCACAAGTCCCGTCCTCTGGGGCGGGTTCTTGACTCAACAGTTATACGGCAACCAAAGATTTCTTAATTTGCACTTTAAGCTTCAAATCTATAGTATTTACGTTAGATTTATAGACAGTCATTAGAAACAGCTGGAGGGAAATATTAGTGAAGACAGAAAGAGTTAGATTTGCACCTTCACCAACCGGTTGGCTTCACGTCGGTGGAGCCAGAACGGCTCTATTTAATTGGTTGTACGCAAAAAAACACGATGGAAAGCTGATTCTTCGAATAGAGGACACGGACAGGGAACGCTCTCAGGAGGAGTATACTGAAAGTATCAAGAAGGACCTGAAATGGCTCGGCCTGGACTGGGACGAATACTACAGGCAATCCGACAGGCTGGAAATCTACGAGAGATATGCCAGGAGGCTGGTTCACGAAGGAAAAGCATATCATTGTTTCTGTACGGAAGAAGAACTGGAAGAGAGACGGCAAAAAGCCATTGACGAGGGCCGACCTCCGATTTACGACGGGAAGTGCCGGAACCTCTCGGAGGAACGGAAACAGGAATACAGGGAAGAAGGTCGAGATTCGACCATCAGGTTCGAACTACCGAAGCAACAACCATCCGTAACTGTAAAGGACCGGATAAAGGGAGAGGTCGAATTCGAGAGCTTGACTACGGGCGACTTCGTAATATTAAAGTCGGACGGGACACCGAGTTACAATTTTGCCTGCGTCCTCGATGACCACCTGATGGAAATCAGCTTCGTCATGCGCGCGGAGGATCACCTGACTAACACGGCAAAGCAGATGTTGCTTTACGACGCCCTGGACTTCGATCAACCCGAATTTGGCCATCTTTCCATGCTCCTGGGGCCGGATAAGTCAAAATTGAGCAAGAGGAGCGGCGCAACTTCGGTTAGAGAATTCCGAGAGGGTGGGTACCTGCCTGAAGCACTGTTTAACCATCTGGCCCAGCTCGGTTGGTCTTCCAAGGACCAGCAGGAAATATTTACGGTGGAAGAACTGACCGAAAAATTTACCCTGGATCATATCATAGATAGCCCGCAGGTATTCGACAGGGAAAAGATGGATTGGTTCAACGGTCAATACCTGAAGGAAGTCGAGCTGGACAGGCTGGTGGATCTGGCCCTGCCTTACCTTCAGGAAGGAAATTACATAGAAGGGGAACCGGATGAGGAAGAAAGAGAAGAGTTAAAGTCCGTCCTCAACTTGATCAGACCTTCGCTAGAAAAATTGACCCAGCTTAAGGACTACGAGGACTTAAGGATCTTCTACGGTCCTCTGGAGTTTAATTCGGAAGCCGAAGAGGTTTTGACCTGGGACGACACTACCGACGTACTTAAAGGATTAAAAGGTAGACTATCGGAAAGAGAGGAACTAACACCCGAGGACGTTTCCGGTCTGGTAAAGGATGTTAAGGAAGATTTGGACGTTGGCTACAAGGAAGTCTACAAACCGCTTCGGGCCGCAGTGACGGGAATGACTTCCGGGCCGGAAATCAAGGAAGTAATCAGTATCCTCGGTCCTGACGTAACAGGAGAGAGGATAGAAGCTGCCCTGAACAAGCTCGAATAATTCGTAGTTAACACTCTTTTGTATCCCCACACCCCAATCATAATACGACGGTATGGGGGTATTATTTCTCGAGATAAATTAGGGTGTTCGGCGGATTTTCCTTTTGAGAAAGTTAAGGGTTCGACGAAGGCTACAATCTGTCAGATTTTATTAGATAAAACTAACCAAAGTAAGCGGAGGAGATGTATTGATGTTATCAACTTACAGTTTGAGTCTGGTACCGGGAATTATTGCAGCCATCGCGTTGCTTCTCGCCTGGTACTTAATTCGCTACGTCAAAAGTCAGGATAAAGGTACCCCCGAGATGGAGGACCTCCAGGGTTACATCCGTGAGGGTGCCTGGACCTTCATGAGCGAGGAGGTTCGGGTTTTTGCCGTAGTAATGTTCCTAATAGGTGGTTTGTTGTGGGGTCTCTTCTACTGGGAAGTCGCCGTGGCCTTTCTGATCGGCGCAATTCTATCAATGACCGCAGCTTTTATTGGGATGAATTCGGCAACGCGCTCCAACGGCAGAACCACAAACGCGGCAAGATCGAACTTTAAAAAGGCCCTGAATATCGCCATATCCGGTGGTGGAGTAATGGGATTAGCCGTCGCAGGGTTGGCTCTTGGCGGTCTCGTTCTGGTCATCACCATTTTTCGGGGTTCATTCAACCCGGCCACACTACAAATTCAGACCAAGTCGATTCCGGTAATCAGTCCGATACTCGGACGGAACGTCAATCTGATCAAAGGTGCTTTGATCGTCAGTGCCTATTCTATGGGAGCTTCACTTGTAGCTCTATTTGACCGTGTTGGCGGAGGAATATACACGAAAGCTGCCGACATGGGCGCGGACCTCGTAGGGAAAGTAGAACAGGGTTTACCCGAGGACGACCCGAGAAACCCTGCATCCGTCGCGGATAACGTCGGTGACAACGTCGGGGACGTCGGTGGTCTCGGTGCCGACCTGCTGGAATCCTTTATCGGATCAATAATTTCAGTTATCGTCATCATGCTTTACGTATTCGTCGGCCAGGGAGTAGAAGGAAGCGTCGCGCCGTCGCTCCAGAACATGCTGGGCCAGCTTGGACTCTCGGTCGGTATGTCGACGAGTGCTTACTGGTGGTCGATATTTGCACCTATGTTGATAGTCGCAGCGGGGATTTTCTCGAGTATTCTCGGTATTTACTACATTAGGTCGAGCTCCCGCGAAGAGGGAATGCAGTCAATACTGATGAACGGAACCAGAATTTCGGCACTTCTCACGGCAGTATTCGCGTTTATCATCATCTGGATTTCTCCGATGAATTTTGCTCCCTTCTGGTCGGTGTTAACGGGCGCCCTCGTCGGGATAATAATAGGTTATATATCCGAATACTATACTTCCGCGGAATACAGCCCGGTACAGAGAATCGCCGAGCAGAACGATTCTGGTACGGCCGTTGGCGTTACTTCCGGCATGGCAGTTGGTATGCTTAGTACGTTCGTTCCGGCACTTGCAATTGCGCTGGCAGTAATGATTACTTACTGGCTTGCCGGCTTGATGGGTGTTGCTTACGGTGCTCTCGGCATGCTATCCTTCGTGGCGATTACCGTTTCCGTCGACACGTACGGCCCGATCGCGGATAACGCCGGTGGAATTGCCGAAGGAGCCGGCCTCGAGGAAAGCGTCAGGGAGAGGACGGACAAGCTGGATTCGATAGGTAACACCACGGCAGCAATCGGAAAGGGGTTTGCAATTGGCTCCGCAGCGTTTTCGGCCCTGGCTCTGATAGCAGCTTACATGTGGTCGGCCATTGGAAGTGCGGAAGCAGTCAAGGTACCGACCATAGAAATCATTTCGTCGGATCCGCGGGTTGGCGGTTCCGTAGTTGCTGCGCTCTTTCTCGGCGCCATGATACCGTACGTATTCTCTTCGCTCCTTATTCGTGGGGTCAGTGATACGGCCGGAACAATGGTCAGCGAGGTTCGCCGGCAGTTCAAAGAGATGCCAGGTATTCTAAAAGGTGAAACCAAACCGGACTACAACAAGTGTATTTCAATCACTTCGGCGGGCGGCTTGAAGCGTATGATAGTTCCTTCGCTTCTGGCTGTATTCATGCCGATCATCGTCGGCCTGGTACTGGGCAGGTTCGCGTTAGCGGGCTTCCTGATCGGAGCACTGCTTTCCTGTCTGCAGCTGGCAATTTACTGTGCGAATACTGGAGGCGCTCTGGACAATGCCAAAAAATACATCGAGGAAGGTAACTTCGGTGGCAAAGGATCCGAGGCCCACGATGCAAGCGTAGTCGGAGACACCGTAGGAGACCCACTCAAGGATACGGTTGGGCCGTCTCTGGATATTCTGGCCAAGTTGATGTCGGTCGTCTCGATTCTTTTCGCTTCGCTGTTCCCCGTATACCCGATCATATTCTAACTGGCAAAACCACTCAGGGAACTCCGGGTTAGCCCGGAGTTCCCTGAGCTTATTTTTAGCAGCTCCACCTACCCCTCCAGCACGAACTATTTTCTAAACCTAAAACTTGAAAAGCGTTACCTGAACCAGTTGATTCAATCGATTTTTTCTCCCGGGTTAGCGAGGGCTCGGGATGATAATAACGGACCACTTTGATACCCTTGTCTAGAAATATCAGGAGGTATTACGATGTCGAATTTCGATTGGAACGCAGAAGAGAACAGGTGTTTTGGCTGTGGTAAAAATCCGTGGGGTCTGGAACTCGAATTCGAGAAGAAGGGCGAGTGGCTGATAGCAGAGACGGAGCTGGACCGTAACTACCAGGGCTTCAAAACCAGTGCGCATGGTGGGATTATCGCTACCCTGATGGACGAGGCCTCTTCCTGGGCGGTGATGGAGAAAACGGGCCGGCTCGCCCCAAGTTACAAACTCGAGTGCGAATTTATCAAACCGGTACCGCTGGAGGAAAAGGTCGTCGCGCGAGCGCGGGTTCTGAACCACCGCCACGGAATAGCGAAATCCGAGGCGGAGATCCGCGACATATCCGGAGAAAAACTGGCCACCGCATCAGTCCGGTCAAAAGTCATGGAAGAAAAAATCTCGGCCGACCAGGCCGAACTGCTCTCATAATAAGGGATTAGGTACCTGCCCCCCTGTAGTTTTTCTGAATGGATCCGCCCTACTCCTTTAAGTGCGTATCGAACCAGTCCAGAATTTCCCGTAACCTCCTGACCCGGTTCCCAGGCTCTCCTCCCCTGCTTAATTCGTGGTTCTCACCTTCAAAAAGGCATAATTTCGCCGGGACGTCGAAGTACTTCAAGGCGGTAAACATCTGCAGAGCTTCTCCCTCCCAGCAGCGGTAATCCTCCCTGGAGTGGATAAAAAGGGTCGGAGTATTAACGCGATCTGCGTACTTCAACGGCGATTGGTCCCAGAGTTTATCGTGGTCCTCCCACGGATTTCCATCCTGCTGGTCCGCCACGAAGAAATAGCCGATATCGGTGGTATTGAACTTTGAAATCCAGTTCGAGATACTGCGACAGGAAACTGCAGCTTCGAACCTGTCCGTGTGACCGATGATCCAGTTAGTCATAAAACCACCGTAAGAACCACCTGTCACGCCGAGCCGGTCTTCGTCGATAGAAGGAAACTCCTCCAGAGCACGATCCACCACCGCCATCAGGTCGCGGTAATCCTCCTGTCCGTAGCCGCCTCGGATATCGGCGAATTGGTCGCCTCGACCGTCGCTGCCCCTCGGATTGGAGAATATCACTACGTAACCTTCGTTGGCCAGTAGCTGTAATTCGTGAAAATAGACGTCCCCATAGGCGGCTTTTGGCCCGCCGTGTACTTCAAGTACCGCAGGGTAAGACTTATCAGGGTCGAAACCCGGCGGCGTAAGCACCCAGGATTTGATTTCGGTCTCGTCTCTGGCAACGGAGAAACTTTCCGGGACCGTAATGCTCTCTTCTGGCAAAGAGTCTTTGTTAAACGAGGTCAACCTATGTTCCGTCCCGTCGGCTTTCAGCGAGTATAGCTCCTGGGGCTGGTCCGGAGAAAGCCCGACAAAAACTCTACGGTTCGTGCCAACGTCAAAATCATCCACCGAGCCGTGACCCTCCGTAAGGTGCTTCTTTTCACCGGATAGATCGCTAGAAACGAGGTAAGAAGCACCGTCCTTAGTGGATAAAAAGTAAAATTTTTCCCCGCTGGCCTTCCCGCTTTGCCCTTTACCCATTCTAACGTCCGTCAGTACCCTGTTGGAAAAAGAGTCCTTCCAACCTTCCGAAACTACCGTAGCCTCATTCTCGTCCAGATCGTACTCGTAGAGTTTCTGGTTTTCGTTCAATCCATGGTTCTTCATGTCAGTATGGGTGAAAAAGATCCTCCGGTCGTCAAGGAAGTCCACCAGCCAGAAGGAACCTTCTTTTTCGGCCAGTTTCTCCGGCTCCGAAGATTCTTCTTCCAGGGATGCCATGTACAGTTCGTTGGTTATCGGGGCCTTGCCTTCGTACTCGGTACCGACAAACGCCAGTTTATCTTGATGGGCCGAAAACTCCGATACGTTCATTCTGCCGGGAGTAAGCTCTTTACTCTTTGAATCGTCTTCGAGTTCTCTTACAAACAGGTGATTCCTCTTCTCACTTGTGAACCCTTGACCGTTTTCCCAGAACGGTATCTCAGTTAAAGTAGTACAGTCACCTTCTTTTTCGTCGCTTTCACCGTCGTCGAGAGCAACGCCGGCTCGGTAAACTAACCTGTCTCCCGTTAAGCTGAAAGAACCAACGGCTTGCTCCACCGAGAAGGCTTTGCGCGCTTCGCCACCGGTAACATCGATGCGAAAAAAATCAGTTTTTTCCTCTTCTTGTTTTTCATCTTCCCGGTCCCGATCGGAGGTAAGCAATATTTCATCATTATTTATCCAGGCAAAGTCATGATCCTCTCCGGAAGCAGTTAGCTGATCCGTCCTCCTGCTATCGAAATGGTGAAGCCAGATATTTGAACTATAACCGTTCCCTTCTTCGTTTACCTCATTCACTACCAGTGCCACGGTTTCTTCGTCCGGAGATAATTTCGGTCCTGAAAGAAAACTCAATTCAAAAAAGGATTTGGTGTCGAGCTGTGACATGTTATCACCCTCAGTACTATCATTTTCTAAGCGTAGCCAGCCACGAGATTACGAATGTATTCTATTGAACCCAGTATAAAAAACAAACAGCTGGGGGAAATCCTTTCGGGCAGGTAAGGGCAGGAGATAAATATTTTACTTAATTCTGGTTGCCCGGCCAGGTCCAGGTAACGAATTAAGTTATATTCTTTTAAAGTTCAGATCGAGCTTTTCCTCGATCTTTTCCCTGACTTCCGGTACCAGTTCCCTGTCTCCGCGGAGGACGAGCTCATCGTTTTCGTAGTACACCAGCCGGAAGTCACCCAGGGAAGTTTCAAAATCCAGACTGAGGTCAATATAGTCCTCGATCACGTCGGGATCGTTTAAAACTATCCGGGGGTCCTCGAAATCCTTCTTGGCCCAGGCCTTTAACGATTTTAACTCTTCCTCATAAGCTTCGGCTTTTTCAACACGGAAAAACACGTCGTGGGTATCCCGTGAGGGCGAGACGTCCTCGTCGAGGTCTTCAGAAGGGGACTGAAACCAAAATACTCCTTTAAGAGACTGAAAAAAGCTTTTCAGACCCATGGTTAAGGGTAGATCCTATTTATCTGCCGCGGGAACGGTATCGTTTCCCGCACGTGATCAGAATTACAGATCCAGGCTATCGTCCTTTCCACGCCGAGTCCGAAGCCGGAATGGGGCACGGAACCATATCGCCGGAGATCCAGGTACCACTGGTAAGGCTCCTTCGGCAGACCCGCTTCTTCAAACCGTCTTTCCAGCAAATCCAGATCGTCAATACGCTGACTTCCCCCAATTATTTCCCCGTAACCGTCCGGAGCGATGAGATCGGCGGCGTAGACATTTTCGCCATCGGGAGTTGGCTCCATGTAAAACGGTTTTAATTCCATCGGAAAGGCTTCTATGAAAACTGGTTTCTCGAAGTGATCACCTAACGCCGTTTCGGCAGGTGCTCCGAAGTCCTCACCTTCCTCCATCTCGATACCCGCATCGTTGACTATTTCCACGGCTTCCGAATAAGTGATACGGGGGAATGGTTTTTCGACTTTTTCGATCAGAGCATCCGGGTCAACGTCGAGACTTTCCAGTTCCTCTCTACGGTTCTCGGCAACGCGCGTGACGACGGAATTTACCATCTCTTCCTGAAAATCCAGGTTCTTCTCATGCTCCACCCAGCTCAACTCCGCTTCCGCCATCCAGAACTCAGTCAGGTGCTTCCGCGTCTTCGACTTTTCCGCCCTAAACACGGGCCCGATCCAGTAAACTTCGCCCAGCGCCGCAGCCGTTGCTTCCAGGTAGAGCTGGGAGCTCTGGGTTAAGTAAGCATCCTCGCCGAAGTAATCAGTTTCAAAGAGCGTTGTGGTTCCTTCCACAGAAACTCCGGTCAAAATCGGTCCCTCGGTGGCAATTAATCCAGCCCGGTCGAAGAAGTCCCTCGTTGCCTGGAGGAACTCGTGCCTGATTCTAAGCACCGGTGCCGCTCCTTTGGCTCGAATCCAGAGGTGTCGGTTGTCCATGAGAAAACCCGGACCGTGTTCCTTGGGGGTAATTGGAAAGTCGTCCTCTACGGAGTGCTCTACCTCCAGACCGGAAACCTCAAGCTCGTAACCTATCGGCGCTCTATCATCCTGTTTGACGGTACCTGTAACTTTTACGGAAGACTCCCGCTTCAAATCAGAAACCGCTTCGAACAGCTCGTCATCAACGGCCCCTTCTTTCAGTACCCCCTGAATGATACCCGTGCCATCCCGGATCTGGATGAACTTTATTCCCCCGCTGGAACGCATATTGTAAAGCCAACCTTTCAGCAGAACTTCTTCGTCTTCGTACCCCTCGACTTCCCGTATCGAAATATCATTCATTTTAAAACACCTAGTTTTCTAACATCTTCAGTAGTTCGTCGTGGATTTTCCCGTTGGAAGCTACTATGCCCTCTGAACCGTAGAGATCGTACTCTTCCCCGGAAAAATCAGTAACCACACCACCGGCTTCTCTGACTATAAGCGTTCCGGCAGCAACGTCCCAGGGGGATAAGCCAAGTTCCCAGAATCCGTCAAACCTTCCCATCGCGGTGAACGACAAATCCAGAGCTGCTGCACCGTCCCGCCTGATACCCCTTACCTCTCTCACCATCCGCGAAAAAGTTTTTATCGCAGCCGGTACCTTGCTCTCGTCGTAGGGAAAGCCCGTTGATAGCAACGACCGCGAAAAATCACCCCCGTCCGATACGGAGATTCTGTCTCCATTCAACCAGGCTCCCCGCGACCTAACTGCGGTAAAAGTTTCTTCAATAATCGGGATATGCACTACGCCTGCCTCAAGGGTGCCGGATTTTGCAACGGCAATGGAGACACAGAACAGTGGGTAGTTATATATGTAGTTGGTCGTTCCATCCAGAGGATCGATGATCCACTTTACCGAATCCCCTGCGACGCTGAACTCCTCTTCGGCAAGAATGGAATGGTCCGGATATTCTTCCTGTATTCTTTCCGCAATCAGGTCCTGAGCGGCGTGATCGTACTGGGTAACCAGGTCAGCCCGCCCGGATTTTTCCGATACGTTCCGGGACTCCCCTAACCCTTTTACAAGTAACGCCCCAGCTTCTTTCGCGGCTGTTACCCCCAGGTCTAAAAATTCCTCTGACATGGAACCTAAACCTTCTCGTTCATGATTTCCACTATCTCTTCGGACTTCTCCATTGCCCTGGAACTTAAGTCGTTTCTCTTATCCGTCTTCTCACTGACAAAAGATTCGTCCGAAATGGAGGATAGATTGATATCAACGTTCAACAGGGAAGTTCTTACCGTAGCTTCCGCCAGAATAGCTGACGCCCCGGCATCAGTTACCGCGTGAGAATTTCCGGATACCGCACACTTCCGTGCCAGATCCAGGACCTCCAGCGCGAGCTCGGCCATCTTGAACGGTGGCTCTGTCGCTCCCTTTAGGGCTTCCTGTATAGCCTTCTTTCGCTCCTCTTTTTCTTCCGGAGTATCGCTTGGGGCCCCATAGGCATCCATTACCTCGTTATAGGCCCGAATATCCTCGCGTATGGTCCGCAGAAACTCCTGCCTCAAATCGTTTGCGTCGCCAAGAATCTCCCTGAACTCGCCCTCAACGTCTTCGTACTTCTCCTTTCCTATTGTCAGGTTGGCTACCATTGAGGCCAGGGCAGACGCTAAACCTCCTGCTACTGCCGCAGCTGAGCCACCACCTGGGGCCGGTTTGCTTGACGCCAGGTCCTCGAGAAATTCTTCAATTTTCTGATCGCTTGGTTCTACGGTGCTTTCTTCAGCCATTTAGTACTACTCCTCCCTTGACCAGTAGACTCTAACAAGCCTGCCTTTGTCACCAGATTTTATTTCCAGACTTCCATCGTGGGCTCTGGCAACAGCCTTGCCTATTCTCCTGGCGAGGTGTTCATTGGTCGTGGCCAGCTCCAGGTTCTCCGAATCCTCCTCAACCCACATTATTTGCTGGAGTGGCCGCTCCTCCTTTGCCCTCTGTTCGCTGTTCTTGGCAATATGCAGTATCTCTTCCCGGTGTTCGCCAAAGTAATCCCCGGAGAGGTAGACCAATCCCTCGGGATTTCTATCCCTTTTCCTTCTGCAGGCAGGACACAGGGCTTCGTGCGCTCCTTTCTTATTCGACAGGGATTGATCAACCCATCTACCCTGCCTGTAAACCAGGCCGCAGTTAGAACAAAACGTAGGTTCCTTGTACTTTTTCCCTTCGTAGTAAGGGTTTTTCGACTCGTGCCCTACGTCACCCCTTCTTTCTTCCCCCATAGACATCACCTCGGTGCCTTTATATGTTACATCGGTCCCGATAAACCGGGAATTAAATTGACATAATCAACGGGCAAAGGGAAATAAGCTTATCATCCGGGTCGCCCAGACCAGCCGACGCAACTAACCTTTGGAGCCAAAGTACACAACAACTATAAAGGCTCCCAGGTTTAACCTTCTTCTTCCAGCAGATCCTCCAGGTAGTCTATGGATTCGCCGACTGTAGTCAGGTCTTCGGCGTCCTCGTCGGGAATTTCTATTCCAAATTCGTCCTCGAATTCCATTATCATTTCAACGGTATCGAGAGAATCCGCACCCAGGTCTTCAACGTAAGAAGCATCCAGGGTCAGCTCCTCTTCGTCCACCATTAACTGCCGACTAATTATCTCTTTTACTTGTGATTCGAGGTCCTCCATGGAAATACCTCCTAGTATATTATAAAGTCAAGTTTAACGATGAAAAGTCTAGCCAAATGACAAACCACCGTCAACCCTGAGAACTGTTCCAGTAATATAACTGGCCCTGTCACTCAGCAGGTAAAGTACGGGATCCGCGATTTCCTCCGGATCCGCGAATCTTTCCAGGATGACGTTTTCCATATAAGATGCACGTTTGTTCTCCGGTATGTCCTCGGTCAGAGCAGTATCGACAAAACCCGGAGCCACTACGTTTGCCCTCAGGTTTCGCGAACCGTATTCCTGAGCAAGTGATTTAGTAAACCCAACTATCCCGGCCTTGGAAGCAGCGTAATTAGCCTGACCGGGGTTACCAAGGATCCCCGAAACCGACGAAATATTGACGATACTGCCGCCGTCTCCCTTAATCATGTACCGTAAAGCCCCTTTGGTACAGTTAAAAACGCCATTCAAATTGACGTCAATCACTTTTTCCCACTCTTCAGCCGACATACGGACCAGCAAGTTATCGCTCGTGTAACCGGCGTTGTTTACAAGGTAGTCAACTCGTCCGTGCTGCTCGATTGTCCTTTCGATGGAATCCTTCACCGCTTCAGCGTCAGTAACGTCCGTCCGAAGAAACTCGCATTTATCCCCGAGTTGTCCGGCAGTATCTTTCCCCCGCGATCGAGAAAAAATCTTGGTGTCTACTCCGTGCTCCACCAGACCCTTAGTTACTTCTTCTCCAATGCCGCTACCTCCCCCGGTAACTATTGCAACCTCTCCGGAAAATTCCAAGTTAAATCACCTCATCAAATTTCAACCTTTCGATATCCGGATTTATTTTGCCAGTTAGCCTGGAAAGTGTCCCACCGGGCCCTACCTCAATTGTCCTGTTTACACCGGAGTTTTCGAGAAGGTTGACGTAATCCACCCAGAGAACGGAGTGGGTCATCTGCCGACCGATAAGCTCTTTTATTTGATCGCCCTCGTCTTCAAAGGAACCGGATACACCGGACAAAACCGGTACTTCAGGATCATCAAATTCGAATTGCTCGATATAGTTCTTTAACTCCACCTCCGGACCTTCCATGTAGGAAGAGTGAAATGGGCCGGTGACATCGAGTTCTATACATTTGGCGTTTTCCTCACGTAGCTTTTCACAGCTTTTATCGAGGGATTCCTGTTTCCCAGAAATTACAACCTGGTTCGGCGAGTTATGGTTGGCAACCGTAACGGAATCGCCCACCGCATTTACTATTTCCTCAACCATAGAGTAATCCACTCCCATAACGGCCACCATTGAACCCTCTACACCCACACTGCCGGTAAGTTCACCTCGCTTCTTGACGATCTTTAACCCTTCTGCAAAAGAAAGACAGCCCGCAGCAGTGAGCGCGGAAAACTCGCCCAGGCTGTGACCCAGGATGCAATCAGGGGATACGCCTTCATCTCGCAGGATTCTGTAGCGCGCGAGGCCATCGATAAAAATTGCCGGCTGGGCGTTCTTCGTCCGGTTGAGTTCTGCTTCGGGTCCATTCAGCATGAGGTCATGGAAATCGGACCCCATGATTTCTTCTGCGGTCTCGTAGAGTCCAGTTACCCTGTCATCACCGTATAGACTTTCTCCCATACCAACTGTCTGAGAACCCTGACCCGGGAAGAGAAAAGCCGTATATCCCATGACAGTCACCACTCGATCAGCGTAGAACCGTAGGCAGCTCCGGCACCAAACGCCGTCATTAGAACTAAATCGCCGGGTTGTATCTCCCCTTCCTCCAGGTATTCCTTAAAGGCCAGCGGGATGGTCGCGGTGGAAGTATTTGCGTATTTCTCGAGGTTTACGGCCACTTTGTCCATCTCGACGCCCAGGCTTTTAGCAAGCTGTTTTATGATGCGAATGTTGGCCTGGTGGGGAACGATCAAATCGACCTCGGAAAGCTCCACACCTGCTTCCCGCAAAACGTCCAGGGAAGATCGCTTCATCATGTTTACGGCACTCTTGAATACACCCTTGCCTTCCATGGCGATATAATATTTTTCGTCCTCAACATCACCATTAGCCGGAGGATACCTCGTACCTCCCCCTTCAAGATTTATTAGTTTGGCTTTTGACGGGTCCCCGTACATGGACGAAGCCAGCATGGTCCCGCTTGAACCGGTAGAACTAACCACTGCCGCCCCGGCACCATCGCCAAACAGGACGCAGGTACTTCTATCTTCCCAGTTTACTATCCGGGAAAGCGCTTCCAAACCGACGACGAGAACGGTATCGTAGTTACCCTCTATCATATTTGCCGCAACGTCGAGACCATAGAGAAAACCACTGCAACCAGCTTTTAAATCGAAAAAAGGTACGTCTTCCGATATCCCCAAGCCTTCAGTAATGAAAGGGGAAGAACCCGGTATCGGCATGTCGGAGACGTTGGTGGCAGCCACAACGAGATCGATCTCATCCCCGTCGAACGGTGAATTATCAATCGCTTCTTCCGCCGCCGCTATCCCGAGTTCCGAAGGGTCTTCCTCCTCTCCCAGGACGTGGCGCGTCTTTATCCCAGTCCGGCTCGTAATCCATTCATCTGACGTATCGACCATCTCTTCCAGGTCCTGGTTAGTTAAAACTTCCTCCGGTACTTTTGCTCCCAGACCCGTTATTCTCGCTATATATTCTAGTTCTTGACTATCACTCAATAAAATCCACCCTCTCTATTTCGGATTCTATTTTACCTGGTAGATCCCAGCGGGACGCTTCCCCGGCGTTAATTATGGCGTTTTTTATTGCCCGTTCTCCCGACCTTCCATGCGCCACGTATACCACTCCGTTGACTCCTAGAAGAGGAACTGCACCAAACTGGGAATAACTCAGCTGATTTTTTAACCTCTTCAGCGTCGGTCGTAGTACCAGTCCGCCAAACTTGGACCGCAAATCCGAAGAAATCGCTTCCCGGAAAAATCCCATGGTTCCATCGACCGCGCCTTCAAAGGCCTTGATTAATATATTTCCGACGAAGCCCTCACAGATTACGACGTCTGCCGGGGGCTCGGTCAAAAGCAGGTGAGGCTCGACGTTTCCGGCATACTTTAAATCGCTCTCCTTCATTAAGGAGACTGCTTTCTTCGTAAGCTTGTTCCCCTTCGTCTGTTCTTCGCCGATGTTTAAGACGCCCACCTTGGGATCTTCCTTGTCAGTAACGATCTCGGCAAGTACCTTCCCCATGACGCCGAATTGAGCCAGGTTCTTCGGACTGGCATCAGTGGTGGCTCCGATATCAATTAAGACCACGTTTCCACTTTTAACGGTGGGTATAACGCCCGCCAACCCGGGCCTTTCCACGCCAGTAATCCTGCCGAGGTTGAACAGGGCAGCAGCAACCACGGCGCCGGTGTTCCCGGAAGAAACAAATATTTCCGAATCCTCTTTTAATGCTTTAATACCCTTTACGAGAGAGGAATCGGGGTTATTTCTGGCTGCTTTTGCTGGTGTATCCTCCATGGAAATGGTACTTGAGGCGTGGAGGTAGGAAATTCTATCCGGATCAGTGCCCGGCTGCAGTTCATCCACCAATTCCCTGTTTAACTCTTCTTTACCAACCAGAGTTATACCCAGTTGGTTATCACCGGTCTCACGAAGGGCCTGAACCGCTCCTTTGATTATTTCTCCGGGCGGCACGTCCCCACTCATCGTATCCAGCAAGACTTTCATGTTGGTAAGAATAATTCCCTATAAAAGAATTGGTGCCGAGGGCGGGACTTGAACCCGCACGGACGATAAAATGTCCACATGGCCCTCAACCATGCGCGTCTGCCAATTCCGCCACCTCGGCCCGTCATATCAAGCTTCAGTCTCCACTATGTAGGTGTCCAGCTATGTAGACGAATAATAAAGAAAAATCAAATTGATTGCAACTGAGTAGTGTAGTTCCAGCTCCCGGCCTCGGGGGTCATCTCCCGTTGAGACTTAACGGTCCAGCAGAAATCTGTCGTCAAACCGCAGAACCATTTCACCAAAATTAGCCGAGGAAGCCCCAGAGCTTGCCCTGGGGAGCAATCGGCTGGTTTTACTTAACTTGATATGAGGTACCCAGCAGTCAATTCGCCCTGCTCCTTAAAGCTTTTTAAGGGGTCAAGGCCAGTTCCGAATTGACTGCTGGGTGCTGGATCTTTTTTGTAAAAGGCCGAAAAAAACTGCTAAAAGGGCTTTTCTACAAGCCCCGTAACTTGGTGCGGGGTTCTTGACTTAAAACCCTCAAGGGCAGTGAGTATAATTAAGTGTTTGGGTACTCCACTTTGACGAAAGATATTATGAAGATAAGGATGGATGGTTATAAAAAGGAGGTCAAAATGCCTCCCTTCACCCGGGAACTTGGCAGAGTTCTCTTGATAGCCGGCGGAATCATTGCGGGGCTGGGTCTGTTACTATATCTAGGGGGTCGAATACCCTTTCTCGGCAACTTGCCGGGCGATTTTTCCTTCGAGAACGATCGATTCAGCTTCTATTTTCCGCTTGGCTCCGCGGTACTGATAAGCCTGATCCTGTCGGGCCTGGCCAATCTGGTAATCTGGTTACTCAATCGGTAACCCGGTGATTATTCGGCAGTTGCCAAAGCCCCCACGACAGCTCGGAGATAGAGCAATACCTATCTTTTCAGGCTCCCAACGTACTCCAGGCCACTTTTCTCCGGATGACCCTCCTTAATAATCTCGACTTTATCCCAGTGATGTCGCCCGGCCACCTCCAGGTGGGCAAGCCCTATCCCGGCGTCAATTCGGTTCATTTCCGACAAACTTTTGACAAATTTTCTGGCGAGAAAGTTCCTCGAACTTATGTAAAGGTGAAAAAACCGTCCCTCAATCAGAACCCGCCACGGCTGACTGTTGATCGACGAAGGGGCCCTTCTCAAATTATCAACTACGTCCAGGCTTTTATCGTCAAGCTCGGCGGTATTTCCTTCCACCAGAAAGTAATCCAGGTCCTTTCTGTTTGGCTCCTCAATCAGTTCCATTTTGCTTGCCTCGACTGGCCCACAGGCAATCAGTGCGCGAGGGGTCTGGTTGGCGGGCAAATCCACGTAACCTTTTAGCTCTTTTGATTTAAACCCTTTGCCGATCCAGCAGGTCCCTATCTCCCTAGCGGTAAGAGATAGCACCACGAACTCGTAGCGATAACCAACCTCGACAAAGCTCCCTTCCCTTTCTTCAGCGGTCAGTAAGATATAGTGCGGCGCTCTAACCTTACCGTAATCTGCGATTACTCCCGACAAACTGTCCTGAAACCCCTGACCATTCTCTATCAGATGAGCCCCGGTGGCTACTCCTTGCTGGAACTTACTGTTCTCGTTGAGCAATTCCTTCAGCTCGGTAATCGAACTATCGGAAAGTTCGCTGCCGGGGTAAGTACGAACTGATTTCCTTCGTTTTATCGCATCGTAATTTTTCATTTTCGTTCCTGGCCTCCTAAAATCAAAGCCCATTTTATTAACGGGTCCTTTTACATTTATGAGTACTTTTTTCAAATAACACGGTTTTATCTATTTCGTATTGCGATAAGCAACATGAATAAGCTTAGACGAATCACGTGCCTCGAACAAATTTTTCCAATTCGGTCAACCCTTGCAGTTTACGGTCGTCAATCCTACTTATCAATTTACATGATTTTAAAGGAATATTTTCAGCCGGGTTTTGTTTCCATTCGGTTATCGGTTATCTTTTATGGCAGGTGATAAGTTGTGACAGAGATTAGCGTAGAAAGTATAGAAGAAAACGAAGACAGTACGGTTTTCTCAGTTGAAGTAGCGGAAAGCGGCTCCAGTTCAAATCATCGGGTGACCCTGGCCAACGCGGATTACGAAAAACTGGCGTCGGAGGGAGTTAAACGTGAAGAACTGATAGAGGAGTCCTTTCGATTCCTGCTGGAAAGAGAGCCAAAGGAGTCGATTCTGAGCAGCTTCGATTTGACCGTTATTGGGAACTATTTCCCGGAATACGAGGAAAAGATCGCGGACCGGTTGTAAAAAGGTTTATTTAAATAGTACTGGAGGTCATCAAAGTGACAGTTAATTTCGGGTTAATTGGACCTGGTAGTATAGCGGATAGAAAACTTGCACCTGCAATCAAGGAAACGGCGGGCGCAAAGTTGTGGAGCGTGACAAGCAGGAGCCTCGAGCGCGCCAGTAATTTTGCGGAAAGGCACGAAGCAAGCAGCCCCGAACCGGCCTTCACGGATTACGAGGAGATGCTGGAACAACCAGACCTTGACGCCGTACTGGTGGCTACGCCGGATAAGTTACACGCCAGGCACGGGATCAAGGCGGCCAAAGCGGGGAAGCACGTTCTCGTGGAAAAGCCAATGGTCTCGGACTCCGCCAGCGGGGAAGAACTGATAAAAGAATGCGAGAGTCACGGTGTCAAGCTCGGCGTGGCCTACCATTTGAGGTGGCACCACGGACACAGAAAACTTGTATGGAAAATTCAGGACGGTGTCCTGGGCAAAACACATCACGCGAGGGTGCAATGGTCCTTCCAGGCTAAGGACGACTCCAACTGGCGCGCCCACGAGGACGTCGGCCGCTGGTGGGGCCTGGCCGGAGTAGGGACGCACGGACTGGACCTGATTCGCTGGGCAATGACCCCTATTTGTGGCGAAGTGACGCGGGTGGATAGCACGATCGCCAACGAACACTGGGGAAGCCCGCACGACGAAACAGCGATGGTGAACCTGAAGTTCGAATCCGGAGCCACGGCCGAACTGACGACCTCCGTACTTTTCGAATCCCAGCCGGAGTTCAAGGTTTACGGAAGCGATGGAGCCGCCGTCTGTCGGGATACCCTTGGCCCGCACGGTGGTGGTTCGGTTAAACTGCTCGGCGATGAACTGAACTACTGCCAGGAGAACCCTTACGAAGGAGAAATAAAAGATTTCGTCGAATCAATTGAATCGGATAGGCAGCCAGAAGTCCCCGGTAGAGAAGGCTTGAGGAACGTAGAAGTTCTGGAACAAGCATTGCCGGAGGGTTGATTATAAATTAGACCGGCCAAAAGGTATTGGCCGGTTCTTTATTTTGAAAAGTTATTTAAGCGCTTGCTTTTTTACAGCTTTTTTCAAAAATTACACTATGAATCAGATTCTGATCTTGTTGAGGCAGCCAAATTAAATTACAGGAGGAACAATGCAAGAATACTTTCCCGAAGTAGGAAGTATCGATTACGGTGGTCCCGAGACACAAAGCCCACTCAAATTCAACCACTACAACCCGGAAGAAGAAGTAGGGAGTAAAACTATGGAGGACCACCTGAGGTTCACCGTAGCTTACTGGCATACCTTCACCGGTCGGGGCTCGGATCCATTTGGAGCTGGAACTGCAGAGAGGCCCTGGGACGGAATCGAGGAGCCGATGGAGAAGGCGAAAGCGCGGGCAAAAGCCGCGTTCGAATTCATGGATAAACTGGGCGTTAATTATTTCTGCTTCCACGACAGGGACATCGCGCCGCCGGGCGACGATCTGGCCGAAACCAATGACAACCTGGACGAGATGGTCTCTTTTATCGAAGGGTTAATGGAGGAAAACGATGTCGAACTCCTCTGGGGGACGGCCAATCTCTTCGAGCACCCGAGATACGTCCACGGCGCGGCAACATCACCGAACCCGGACGTCTTTGCCTACGCTTCAGCTCAGGTTAAACAGGCTCTCGAAGCGACAAAACGTCTGGGCGGCGAAAACTACGTTTTCTGGGGTGGTCGGGAAGGTTATGCCACGCTATTAAACACCGATCTCGGGCTAGAGCAGGATAACCTGGCGCGTTTTCTTGAAATGGCAGTAGAACACGCGGAGAAAATCGGGTTTAAGGGCCAGCTGTTGCTGGAGCCGAAACCAATGGAGCCCACAAAACACCAGTACGACTTTGACATCGAGCACGTGGCCGCCTTTTTGAGGAAGTACGGGCTGGAAGATTACTTTAAGGGAAACATCGAAGCAAACCACGCGACACTGGCCGGACATGAATTTAACCACGAACTTGCCTTTGCCAGGGAGAACGACCTCCTGGGTAGCGTCGACGCGAACCAGGGAGATAAGCTCCTGGGCTGGGACACGGACCAGTTCCCCACAGACGTTTACGAAACCAGTTTGGCAATGTACGAAGTGCTAAAAGGCGGCGGGCTTGCTCCCGGGGGACTGAACTTCGACGCCAAAGTTCGGAGAGAGTCCTTTAAACCAAAGGACTTATTCATTGCCCACGTGGCCGGCATGGATGCGTTCGCCTTTGGCCTGAAAGTTGCCCACAGGCTGCTCGAAAACGGCGAACTGGAAGAGTTAAGGGAAGAGAGGTACTCTAGCTATTCAACGGGTAGAGGCAAAGAGATCGTCAACGGTGACACCAGCCTGGAATCACTCGCGGAATACGCCGCGCAGGATTTAAGGGAGCCGATAAAACTGGAGTCCGGACGGCAGGAAGAGCTGGAAGCCTTGCTCAATCGGTATATCACCACCACGGAATAAGTGAATACAAGGCTCAACCGCCGAGACCGAGCGTCAGGGAGAGTACTGCGGTTAGTAAACCGACGCCGACCATCTTTAAACCGTATATAATCAGGCTCTCCCTGGATATTTTACCGAGAAACCCACCGAGCAGACCAAGGAGAAGCAGGGAGGTAGCCGCCGAAAAATAATAAGCGAACTGCATGCTCATCAGACCCAGAAGCGCAACGAAGTACGGGATAGTCGATATGAGGGCATTGAGAAAAGGTGAAGCTCCGTTGACTATTGAGATAGCAATGGAACGCTGAGTGACGTTTCTCTTGTGAACTGAATCGTCCAGATCGGCAAGCATCGTACTCTGTAGTTCCTTGAATTCCTTCAATCTTTCCGCTTTTTCCGTTATATAGGCCCCCGACACTCCCGATACTCCTAGAGCGATTGCCGAACCGAGACAGGAAGTTATCAGAACTTTCGGGTCACCCACCTGTGTCGAAAAGGAGCCAGCAGTTATACCCAGTACCGACAAAATGCCGTCGAACCCGTTTAAAACGAAGTAACGTCTTGCAATTTTCCAGAAATCCTCGCTCTTCAAGTTCTCCAGCATTCGGTTACCTCCTGATTTTTTAATTAGACCAAGTTAAGCTTAATCCAGCTCAATCCAAGGCAAGAGTAAACACTACAGACTGCAAAGCTTTAGCCGGGGTATCTGTCTTTCCTCTTGTATTAGGATAGTGGATCGATTTGCATATATCACGTTACCCTGTTATAGTTAACCGTTTGCGTAAGCGTTTGCGGAGGTGATATACTTGGCTACCATGAAGGACGTGGCAAAGCTGGCAGACGTTTCAGTTACTACAGTTTCCCACGTCATAAACGACACCAGATACGTCAGCCCGGAATTAACTGAGCGAGTCAACGACGCCATTGAGGAGTTAAATTACCATCCTGACCCACTAGCTCAGGGATTAAGCAAAGGGAAAAGCCGAACAATCGCTCTGGTGGTTTCCGACATAGTTAATCCGTTTTTCCCTCAGGTGGCTAGAGGTGTCGAGGACTGTGCCCGTGAAAACGAGTTTAGCTTGATTTTAACGAATACTGACGAAAACACCAACCAGGAAAAACGAAATTTATCTCTTTTAAAATCGAAAAGGGTGGATGGATTCATAATATCTCCGACAAGCGAAGGAGCTGACAACTTACAACCCTTACTGGAAGAAGGTTTGCCCACGGTTTGTATAGACAGGAAGCTAACTGGCCTGGCGGTGGATCAAGTTTATTCGGATAACAAAAACGGCGCATACAAAGCTACGGAGCACCTTATAGAAGAAGGTCATGAAAACATTGGCATCATACTTGAATTTTCGGACATATCGAGTTTTTCCGAGAGACTGGAGGGCTACAAGGAAGCTCTAACCGATCACGGGATAGGGGTAAAAGAAGAGTACATCAAAAAATCCGGTCTGGAAGTGGAAGGAGCTTATGCATCTACTGAATCTTTACTCAAGGAGCACCCCGAGGTCACCGCGATTTTCAGCACTAACGACCTGATGACGGAAGGAGTTCTGCAATATTTTAAGGACCACAAGGTGAAAGTCCCGGAAGAACTATCCCTGGTGGGTTTCGATGATCCCGAGTGGGCTGCCTCATTCAACCCTAGCATAACATCAGTCGCCCAGCAACCTTATGAAATGGGTTACCAGGCATCAAAGTTACTATTTGAGCAGATCAAGCAGGATTCCGGAGACAGAAAACCCATATCTATCGAGCTCGAAACTGAGTTAAAAATCAGGGAATCCAGCAGTTCTCATTTAGCGCATCAAAAATAATTTAACCATAACTTTCAAGAGGGCAAAATCTGCCCTACATACCTGTAAGGCCCTACATACCTGTAAGCTCGATAAGTTGTTGAGAGATAATTTTTACAACTTAAATAACAAATTAACTCTAAAAGGTTAATTGAGTCGAGCGTTCATATCTTTAAGAATGAATTTGTAACTTGGGTACTACGTTTTTAACGGAACCCCAGGTGGAAACCAAATACAAAATTTTTGGTTTAAACCAATTACAATAAGTTTCGTTACGTCAGCCAGCTAAATAAACCACCGGTTCATTCATTGGTAACTTTCCGTCAGTTATTGATGATCGCCAGGGTAAGGTAATTACGAAGTGGCAGAATCAAAACTCCGGGAATCAAGCGCCAAAAACTCGGACCAGTAACCCAAATTAAGATTTTTCCAGAAAAACTTGACTACTTTGCCAGGGTATGTTATATTCAAGTTGTTAATCGCTTGCGCAAGCGTTTAAATAATATTTCACACGGGAGGTGGGTATTAAAATCTATTCTAACTGTTACGGGGACTCGGTAACTTGCTATGCTTTTACACCACCACTACTTCCTACGCATTTTTACATCAGAGTTCCCATTTACAGCTAAGACTTTGTTTAAACTGAGAGTTACTTCTATCTACCCAGGAGGTTAAAAGAAAATGAAAAAATATTTAGTCCTTTTACTGGCAGTTTCCTTAGGTATTTCTCTATTTTCACTTGCTCCTGTTGCTCAGGAAGAAGAAATGAGAATCGGTGTAGCAATTCCTTCGGCTGATCACGGCTGGACCGGCGGCGTAGTCTGGTGGGCCAAACAGGCAATCGAAGACTGGAAAGAAAAAGAACCAAACGCAAAATTCTTTCTTGTAACGGCTGACTCCCCCAATCAACAGGTAGGGCAGATCGAAACCTTAATGGTAAAGGGAATTGACGTTCTGGTGGTTTTAGCTCACCAGTCAGGTCCCGTCACTCCGGTGGTCGAACAAGCGGCAGAAGAAGGAATCTATATCGTCTCCGTTGATCGGGGTTTGACCAAACCAATAGCGGATACCTATATCCGCGGTGACAACGCCGGACTGGGTCGAGTATCTGCCCAATGGATGGCGGAACAGCTGAATGGACAGGGAAAAATAGTAGCCCTTGAAGGTATCCCTTCGGTCATCAACAAGGAAAGGGTGCAGGCATTTGAAGGTGTAATGGACCAATATCCAGGAATAGAAATACTGGAGTCTCAACCGGCTAATTGGAGCACCCAGAAGGGCCTTGAAATAATGGAAAATTACCTCCAGAAATACGACGAAATTGACGCTGTCTACGCCCAGGACGACGACGTGTTAAAGGGCGTTCTGCAGGCCTACGAAGAATCGGGCCGGGACGATATCAAGTTGATGCTGGGTGGAGCCGGCTCCAAAGACATTATCAAGCGAATAATGGAAGACAACATGGAAGGACCCGATCTTGTTAGAGCCGACGTTACCTATCCCCCTTCAATGATAGCAACTGGGATCAGTCTTGGAGTCAAAGCAGCGAAAAACGAGACTCTGGATGGATTTTATCAGAGGAAACTTCCTTCGGATATAATTCTGAGAGCTGAATTGGTTACAGAGGAAAATGCCGAAGAATACTACTACCCGGACTCAGTATTCTAAAGTAGCCGGCCTAGCTACTAAGTAAAGTTGAACTGATCACCAATAAACCTGGAGCAGGGTAGCTCCAGGTTTATTTTTCTAAGCATATAAAATTACGCTGAGGTATCATAAGTTCCAGGCTTAAGAGCTTTTGTCTGCCAATTTTTAAAGGGGTGGAAGCAAGAATGGAGGAGTCACTGGTCAGCACAGAAAATATTGCCAAGGAGTTCTCCGGGGTCCGGGTATTGAACGATATAAATATCGAGATCAAAAAAGGGGAGATATTCGGCCTAATCGGCGAAAACGGAGCAGGTAAGTCGACGCTAATAAAGATCCTCAACGGGATCTATCAACCGACCGAGGGCAGGTTCTTTTTCGAAGGCGAGGAAGTTGAAAAGATGGATCCGTTCCGGGCAAAGGAAATGGGAATTAGCACCATCCCTCAGGAGTTTAACCTGGTCGACCACCTCAACGTCTACGAAAACATTTTTTTGGGCCAGGAATACAAGAAAAACGCAATGCTACTGGATCAAGCAAAAATGAAGGAACTCACCAGGGATTTAATGGAAGAACTGGAGGCAGAAATATCTCCGGAAGATCGTATAGGCGAAATAAGCGTGGCCCAGAAACAGATGGTAGAAATCGCCAAGGCAATAGCATACGAGTCAAAGTTACTTATAATGGACGAACCTACTACCGTCTTAACTTCAAATGAGATCGAAATCCTCTTCTCATTAATGACGGACCTTACCGACCAGGGCGTTACGATAGTATATATATCTCACAAACTTCCGGAGGTAAAGAAAATATGTGACCGCGTTATGGTGTTAAGGGATGGCGAATTCATTTCTCTAAACCCTACCGAAGAAGTTACGGAACACGAGATGGCCAACATGATGGTCGGTCGGGAACTTAACCAGATGTTTCCCGAGATAACTAGCCCCAAGGAAGAACCGGTTCTTGAGGTTGAAGGGTTATCGTCGAAAGACGGTCGGGTCAAAAATGCTAGCTTTCACCTAAAAAAAGGCGAGATACTGGGTTTTGCTGGTTTGGTTGGCGCAGGTAGGACAGAATTAGCCGAAACCATTATCGGAATACGGGACAAGTCCGAAGGAAACATTTTAATAAAAGGGGAGGAAGAAGAAATCTCTTCCCCTCGCCATGCCGTGGAACACGGGCTGGCCTACCTTCCAGAGGACCGCCAATCCACCGGCATCATTACCAGCTTCGAGGTACCAAAGAACGTTACGCTCATCTCCCTCCGAAAATATATCAATAACTTCTTAATTAGCCAGAGAAAGGAGAGGAACAGGACCGAAGAATACATCGACGAATTTAATATTCAGGTTCCCTCTATAGACGCAAAGCTGGAAACTTTGAGTGGGGGGAACCAACAAAAAGTTTCCCTGGTTAAAAGCCTGGATACAGAACCGGAGATATTTATCTTTGACGAACCCACAAGGGGTATTGACGTAAATGCAAAAATGGATATATTCAACTTTATCAACGAGCTGGTCCGGTCGGGCATATCCGTGATCTTTATATCGTCCGAACTGGAAGAAATAATCGGAATGTCAAACAGGGTGGCGGTCATGCGAGAGGGTAAAATATCGGGAATATTAGAAGGAGAAGAAATTACCGAAGAAAAAATTATGTACCACGCAACAGGTTTAGAAGAGAGGGCTGTTTAAATGAAAACAAGTGATACTTATTACGACAAAGCCAAGAATTTTTTGAAGAGCGCCGACCTAAGCCAGTACGGTCCGTTGATAGCATTAATAGTTCTCGTGATAGTTTCTTCTTTCGCCAGTCCTTACTTCCTGAAATGGCGCAATATCACGAACGTACTGAGACAAATATCATACACGGGGATAATCGCCCTGGGAATGACTTTCGTCATTATTGCTGGAGGTATTGACCTTTCAGTTGGCTCTATGACCGCTTTTGTCGGTGGAGTCGTCATCATTATGGTGAATTATTTCGGCGGAGGAATACTCGCCATATTAATCGCAACGGGAGTCGCTATATTGATGGGAGCGGCAGCCGGCGCCTTCAATGGGTTAATTATTACTAAAGGCAGGGTAGCTCCGTTTATCGTTACTCTCGGAACCTGGGGAATGTTTAGATCCCTGACTCTTTACATAAGCGGAGCGGGAGAATTCCGATCGGATAGCACCCTTTTTTCGGAATTCGGAATGGGATATCTTTTAAGAGTCCCGATACCTGTCTGGGTGTTACTCGGGCTCGCCCTTTTCTACGGCATTCTATTAAACAGAACAAAGTTTGGTCGCTATACCTGTGCAGTAGGGTCTAACGAACGAGTTGCCGAATATTCCGCAATAAACGTTCAAAAGATCAAGTTCATTACTTACATTATAACCGGAGTCAACGTGGCGATAACTTCCGTGTTACTTTCTTCTCGGCTCAATTCCATAAACCCAACTACGGCTGGCTCAGGTTTCGAACTAGACGCAATAGCCGCAGTCATAATTGGTGGGACGGCTCTTTCCGGCGGAACCGGATCCATTCTCGGTACCTTGATTGGCGCAATAATACTCGGCATCGTCAATAACATGCTTAACCTGTTAGGGGTGTCCCCTTACCTGCAGGGTACAGTCAGAGGCCTGGTTATCATCGGAGCCGTACTGATACAGAGAAAGAGAGGATAACTTCAAAATTCTTTCGAAATTATGCCGAAAAAGAGGAGGTTAGAATGGTAACAAAAGATGAGAATTCAAAACCGATTAAATACGGAATGGTCGGTGGAGGTCCGGGCTCCTTCATCGGAGGGGTTCACCGGAAAGCAGCAAAGTTCGACGGGCGCGCTGAACTAGCCGCCGGTGCCTTTTCCAGAAGTTACGAAAAAACCCTAAAAACCGGAAAGAAACTTCAACTGCCTGAAGAAAGACTTTACAAAAACTACGAAGAGATGGCAGAACAAGAGTCCAAAAAAGAAAGCGGGATCGATTTTGTATCAATTGTAGTGCCAAACAAATTCCATTATCCCGTTGCAAAAGAATTCTTGGAGAACGGGATAAACGTCGTCTGCGACAAGCCCTTAGCAGTTTCGCTGGAGGAAGCGAGAGAGCTAAAAGAGCTTGCTCGAAAAGAGGACTTATTGTTTGCCGTAACCTACGTTTATTCCGGCTATCCAATGGTCAAGCAGGCCAGGGAATTGGTTCGCTCGGGGGAGATCGGGGAAATCAGGGTAATTCAGGGAGAATATCCTCAGGAATGGCTTGCCGAACTGGCTGAAGAGCAGGGCAACAAGCAGGCAGAGTGGCGTACCAACTCCGAGCTTTCCGGGGACACTAACTGCGTGGGTGATATCGGGACCCACATAGAAAATACGGTTTCCTACATCACTGGATTGGAAACGGACAGCATAGCTGCCAACCTGAGCAGTTACGGTGAGGGCAGAGAATTGGATGACAATGCGGAAATGATGCTCAAGTTTTCCAATGGCGCTACCGGTTCCTTCTGGTGCTCTCAGGTAGCCATCGGTCACGACAATGGATTGAAGGTAAGAATCTACGGCACCCGGGGTGCGCTCGTATGGGAGCAGGAAAAGCCGAACTATTTGGAAGTTTCCAGTCTCGATGCCCCCAGGAAAACTATGAGTCGGGGGAGGGACGACCTGTACGATCTCGCGAGTAAGGACGTCAGGCTGCCGGCCGGACACCCCGAGGGCTTCTACGAAGCCTTTTCAAACATATACAGTAATTTTTTATCCGCCCTTCAGGACAAAAAGAGCGGGGAAAGAATTGATCCAGAAAATTACGATTATCCTGACGTCGAAGCTGGCGTTCAGGGAGTAAGGTTTATTGAAACTTGCCTGGAAAGTTCAAAGGGAAACAGCAAATGGGTAGATTTTTGATTAATAAAATTCACGAAAGGAGGTAAAGCATGGGACGACCTGTCACTTTATTCACGGGGCAATGGGCTGACATGGAGTTCGAAGAAGTAAGCAAAATGGCGGGCAAAATGGGCTACGATGGGTTAGAAATTGCATCATGGGGGGACCATTTGGACCTGGAAAAAGCGGCAAAGGACGAAGACTACGCCAGAGAAAGGAAAAAGATACTAAATGATAACGACCTGGACGTATGGGCAATAGGCACACATATCATCGGTCAGTGCGTCGGAGCCCGTTACGATAGCCGTCTGGACAACTTCGCTCCGAACGAACTGAGCGGGAATCCGGAGGAAATCAGGAAATGGGCAGTGGAACAGATGAAGTACGCACCGGAAGCCGCCCAGAACCTCGGCTGTAACGTCATAACGGGTTTCACCGGCTCACCAATATGGAAGTTCTTTTACTCTTTCCCGCAAACGTCGGAAGAACAAATTGAAGAAGGTTTTGAAAAAATACTCGAACTCTGGACACCAATCTTCGACGAATTCGATAAAAACGGAGTAAAGTTTGCGCTGGAGGTCCATCCTACTGAAATAGCATTTGATTACTACACGACGGAAAGGCTGCTGGAGGAGTTCGACCGAAGGGAAACGCTGGGAATTAACTTCGATCCCAGCCACCTTATCTGGCAGGGGGTTGAGCCCCATTTGTTCTTGCGGGATTTCTCCGACAGAGTTTATCACGTACACATGAAGGACGCCTCGGTAAATCTGGACGGTAGAGCTGGAATCATTGGCTCTCATCTCCCTTTTGGTGATACGAGAAGGGGCTGGAATTTCAGATCCCTTGGCCATGGTGACGTAAACTTTGAAGCTATAATTCGAGAACTCAACGATATGGGCTACCGGGGGCCTCTTTCCGTGGAATGGGAGGATAGTGGAATGGATAGAAAATATGGAGCCAGGGAAGCGGTAGAATTCGTTAAGGAGATAGACTTTGAACCCTCCAGCTTGGCTTTTGATGAATCGATGAAAGAATAAAAACAGCTCTGCTTCAATCACCGTAAACTATTCTGGGTTTGACTAAATAAGTTCAGGGAGGCTGTTTCAAATACGCTGTTCTTAATCCCTTTTTTAGGACCGATTGACTGCTTAGGACCGATTAGGAGGTAATAATGGATCAACTGTTGCTCGGGCTAGACCTGGGTACAAGTGGGACCAAGGGGGTTTTAATCAATACCCAGGGAGAATTAGTCTGTAAGGAAAAATCCAGCTATGAACTAAGAAGACCAAATGAGGGTTGGGCCGAGCAGGATCCAGAAGACTGGTGGAAAGCAGTAAAAAAAGTAGTTAAGGGCTTGCTGGATCAGATTACTGGCTCGCCAGCAAAAATTTCAGCCCTGGCCCTCTCCGGACAAATGCATGGTTCGGTCTTTCTTGACTCAAAAGGAGAAGTGATAAGACCTCCAATTCTTTGGAACGACACTCGAACCACCGAACAGTGTGATAGGATTAAACAAAAAATTGGAGAAGAGAAACTACTGGAACTGGTTGGCAATCCCGTACTGGAAGGCTTCACGGCTCCAAAAGTTCTATGGTTAAAAGAAAACGAGCCAAATAATTACGAAAAATTGGATAAATTGCTTCTACCTAAGGACTATATCGTCTACCGCTTAACCGGGGAGATATCAACGGAAGAATCCGACGCAGCCGGGACAGTGCTCTTTAACGTAAAAAACAAAAAGTGGGAGACTCAGGTGACGGATACACTGAGTATCGAACCTGATATCCTCCCGACGGTGATAAACTCCACCGATCCCGTGGGGACCCTCAATAGGGAAGTCGCTCGAGAACTCGGCCTGGACGACTCAACTATCGTCGTAGCTGGGGGAGCCGATAACGCATGTAGCGCTATAGGAAACGGTATTACAGAAGAGGGAAGATTTCTGGTCAGTATCGGTTCTTCGGGAGTAGTTCTTTCTCACACTGACTCAATGTTTGTTGACCCTGGGGGCCGGCTCCACAGCTTCAACCACGCCAAGAGGGATTCCTGGTACCTAATGGGAGTTATGCTTTCAGCGGGAATATCTTTTGACTGGTTTACGGAAAACATGGGGCACCTGGAAAAAGCGGTATCGGAGCTAGTAGATTTGCCTCCCTACGAGTTACTGAACCAGGAGGCTGCCAGCGTAGAAACCGGGGAAAGCAAACTGATCTTTTTGCCTTATCTGAATGGCGAGCGGACCCCGTATCCCAACCCGGATGCCCGCGGCGTTTTTTTCGGATTGACCAGCTCGCACAAGAAGGGACATATGGTGAGGGCGATTCTCGAGGGCGTGGCTTTTGGCCTGAGGGATTCGCTGGAATTAATAAAAGATAAGGGGGTCGAACCGGAAGAAATTAGAATAACAGGCGGCGGTGCCCGCAGTGACATCTGGAGCAGAATACAGGCCGATATATTCGGTCATGAGTTGAAAAAGGTTTCTGTAGACGAGGGGCCTGCATTTGGGGCAGCGCTTTTGGCCGGAGTAGGTTCCGGAGTCTATAAAGACGTTAACCAAGCGGTCAGGGAAACGGTTAACGTAACGACCGCAGCAGAACCAGATGAAGACAATACCAGATTTTACGATAAGCTATACGAGGTTTATGGGTCTCTTTATTCTTCTTTAGAGAGTGACTTTAGAGATTTGTCCAGAATTGGTGAGTAAGTTGATGACGCCAAAAGAAGCAAAACAAAGAGCTTTAAAAATTCTCGACGGCTCGGGAATAGTTTTAACCGATGAGGAAACAAGATCCATGGAGGTAACCGATCTCGGTCTGGGCAGAATCGAGAAAATTGGGCTTCAATTAGTGGTCTACGTAAATAACGAGATGTACTGCGCCAAGGAGATGGTTCTGTTGCCTGAACAGACTTGTCCCGAACACAGACATCCGCCCGTAAACGGCAAACCGGGAAAACAGGAAACCTTTAGATGCAGAAAGGGCACCGTCTACCTTTACGTTGAAGGTAACGACACCGGAACCCCTTCTTGCTCTCCGCCCGAGGGAAACGAAGAGTACTACACGGCTGAAAAGGAAATAGTTCTGGGGCCGGGAGAACAGTACACGATTGAGCCCAATACGAAACACTGGTTCCAGGCAGGTGAAGAAGGTGCAGTAATTTCCGAGTTCTCCAGTCCAAGCCGGGACGAATACGACGTGTTTACAAACCCAGAAATTGATCGTTGAGCCGAGAATTTTTGGCAAGAACTATAAACTTTTCTTGAGTGACCGGGACTACGGTTCAAAGTTTGTTTCAGTTGCAACTCTGACCATTGCCGATAGGTTTTCCGGCCTGGAATCGGGAGGTATTTCACAGCCGGCACTGAGGATAAAGGATTCCGGCCCGCCAACTTCCTCAATGCAGTCCAGGGACAGGTTCTCTATGTCTTCCGGAGTTTTTCTAACAAATGCGATCGGGTCAATATTTCCTCTGATAACCGTTTCGTTACCCAGTACGGACCGGGCAACGCCTAAATCTACCTCCCTGTCCAGATCCACAACGTCGGCGCCGGAGTTTTTCAATACTTCGAGTTGGTGGTTTGTATCACCACAAACGTGATAGAGCACCGGAACGTTCAGAGTATCGAAGATATTTTTGGTATACTCCACGCTAAGCTCAAAACTATCAGTAGATACCTGAGAAGCCAGAGAATCACCTGCCCCAATCACGTCAGCTCCTGCTTCCACCTGGGCTTTGGCAAATTTTTTATCGAACCTGGCAGAAAATCGAAAGAGACGTTCCAGCAAGTCCGGGGCCCGATAAAACGCTTTCAATGTTTCATTTGGACCGAAAATCGAGCTCGCTTCCGAGAGGGCCCCTTCGATCCAGCCGATAACGGTGATATCCGGGTTGTAGTTCTTAATGAGCTCGATAGCTTCCAGTCTCTGCTGGCAACGGGAAAGGTCACGGGGATTGGGAACACTTTTCGCAGATAGGTCGCGCTCTGTTTCAATAGGCGGCTGTTTAACTACCGGAACGCCGTTTTTGGGAAAGAAAAGTTCTCCACCTAGAGCTTCCGCAAGCCTGTGGGCGTCGCTGGAAACATTTGTCGCATCGTAGTCAAATCTCTCGAGGCAAGTTACTTGAGATTCTGCCATTGCTTCAGGATCTCGGCAGTAGCTACTATAAGGAACTTCAGCAATTCTTGCAGCAAATTGCATTACAAAGGGAATTATCGGTAGTCGGGTCGAATTTACCCCATTTAATGTTTCCATCAGTTCTTTTTGCTTTAACAACTTTCAACCCACCTTCACCCTTGCGGAATGAACTACTCTTACTTTTTCTAGCAACTCCACTCGCGGAATAATTGTACCATTTACGACCAAAAAAAGACAGAAATTGAAGCTGAAAATCTAAAAATAATGTTAGGTAAGAGTAATAAGGAAGGTGTAAAAGAATTAAAACCACCCCGGATAACCGGGGTGGTTTTAAGATTTTTATCTTTCTTCGGAGTTTTCCCGATAAACTTCTAGCTGATCCTTGAACTTGGGGTCCTTGAGCTTGTCTATTGCTCTATCCTGAAGTTGCCTGACTCTTTCTCTACTGATGTCAAATACGTCCCCAACTTCTTCCAGGGTTAACGGCTGATAATCCTCAAGACCGTATCTTAGTTTGAGAATCTGCTTCTCCCGGTCGGAAAGAGCCTTATTCAATAAACCTTTGAGCCGATCTTCCAGCATATCGCCAAAAGCCTCTTTTTCGGGCTGCGGCGTATTCTCATCGGCCAGAACGTCTCCCAGAGCCTCGCTTTCGCCTTCGTCTTCCCTCAGCGGCTTGTCCAGCGACACCGATTCCTTCTTTGCCCGTCTAGCCTTCCGTACCTTTGATTTGTCCACGTCCAGCTCTTCAGCTATCTGATCGGTGCTGGGTTTTTCTCCGTGTTCTTCTTTGTAATCGTTGATAAAGCTGTCAATTTTTCTGTTGAGCGAAGTAACGTGAGAAGGTACCCTTACTGTCCTGGACTCGTTGTTCAACGCCTTCAGGATCGACTGTCTGATCCACCAGGTAGCATAAGTGCTGAACTTATACCCTTTTCTCCAGTCGAACTTATCGATCGCTTTCATCAATCCTATGTTACCTTCCTGGATTATATCCAGGAAATCCAGACCGTATCCTCTATATTTTTTTGCTATACTAATAACTAACCTGAGGTTTGCGGAGGCAAGCTTCTCCCGAGCCTCTTCGTCTCCCTGTTCTATTCTCTTTGCAAGTTCTTTTTCCTCTTCTCGAGAAAGAAGTGGCCCTGCTTCGACTTCGTCGAAGTACCTGCGCACGGGGTTGCCGTCCGTGTTTCCTCGTGCTTTTGTTTCTACCATGAGGGGTCACCTCCCTTTGCTTCCCCAAAAATAGGCATTGCAGTCAATATTTTGGTATTCAGTGCGTAAATACTGCTATAATGGGTTATTTTAAGTATAATAAGGTTCGATCCATTTATAGTGCTACCCAAATCTTAGCAGTCCCTCTTTAATTCTGCTAATTATTATAAGGGGAAAGGTCAACTTTTCAAGGGTGTTCGTAATAAATTTGAATTAAGAATAAATTTTAGCAAAAAATAACGGTTCAACCGTGATTTATGGATTTAACTTTTTCGCGGCCGACAAAGAACTTCTCTAACTTCAGTAGAGAAAACGTCGTTTGAGTGTCCTGGTCTCACAATACAGGCAGAATCCGCACCGCGACCGGTTCCTCCAACTGTCACTATCTCCTGATCATATGGTATTAACCCGGCATCCAGCGCCATAATCGAAATTTCCACACATACTTTAACTCCCTGGCCAAACATCCGCAGGGTTTCCGCCATTATTTCACCCGGATACAGCCCGCCGTACTCGTCTTTTATGCTCCTGGCAACTCCCGCCAGAGCGTGGGTCGTCGTCAGGAGTTCTACGCCCTTTTGTCTTAACTCGTCCCTCTTGCCGGCTCCCATTTCGTCGGTACCGGGTTCCCGGAAACCTACATGGTGGGTCACACAGACCACGTTGACCCGCATATCGTTCGTGAGTTCCAGGAATTCTTCAACTGTTTCACCCGTATTGGAAGCTATAACGACGTGCTCCAGTTCGGAACTAGCGATTTCCTGCCTAACTCGTTCAAGAGTCCGCCCAGTGTTTTTTCTTCCGGGCTCTTCCCAGTACAACCAAATCACCTCTAAAGAATACTGTTATAATTCAAAATCGAGGAAAACCAGGCAACCCCATTACCCTTCCCGCTTTAACTTATTTTCTACCGACCTTCTATTGCAATAGTAATGGGAAACTGCCATTTTCACTTCCCTCTCCGAAAGCCCGGGCAATTTCTCTCTTATCTCCTTCCGGCTCAACCCCTTTTTGTGCAGTTTAACTATCTTCCAGACGGGCAGTTTCTCGAGATCTACGTTTTTCTTATCTTGTTCTGGGCTGGCTTGATTGTTGCGGTCGACCGAACTTTTCTCTGAGTCCCCGGAAAACCGCGGGTTTCCATGGTTTGCTTCCATACGGATCCCTCCAGGACCTAAACCCAGTACTGAAAAAGTAATAACTTTTCTACCGGCTATCAGTTAAATCAGCCTGGAACGCAACTCGGTCAAATCCAGTTCAGACAGGCTATCCACTATGAAGTCCGCTTTTTCAGCCAGGTCCTTCCACTTATCAGCGTACTCTTCGTGTGGAACCCAGAGACAGCTGGTACCCGCTCTTTCAGCAGCGAGAACTCCGTTCTTGGAATCCTCCAGCACCATACTATCTTTCGGCTCCACTCCTACCCCGGTTGCAGCAGCGAGAAATATCTCGGGGGACGGCTTGCTTTTACCAACGTCGTCGTCGGAAACCACGTGATCAAAGTAATTCCTGTAGTCTTTTCTTTCGAGAAAGATCTCTGCCAGTTCGAGCGGGGCACTGGTTGCCAGAGTAACCTTGACCGCACTTTCTCCAAATATCCTTACAACCGTATCCGCCCCTTCCATGAGCGGTACACTTTTATAATAGTCCTTCACCAGCCCAATCCTCTTTTCTCGGATCTCCTCTACAGGAGCAGCCAGGCCGAAATTTTCCTTGTAAAACCTTGCGGCAAACTTCTGACCACGCCCAACCAGTTCGTCGTGTGTAATATCCCGAATCGCCGGTACCGAAGCTTCAACTCCGTATTCTCGTAACAGATCTATCTCGCTCTCGAACCAGGCACTCTCACTTTGAATCAATGATCCATCCAAATCAAAGTGGATGGCTTCCAGTTCGTTTAAAGAATCGTAGAAACCATTAAGCTTCTTCATCCTGACCTCTCTTTAAAATAATGAGAAACGAAAAGGAACTTGAAAGGTTTTAAGATATGATGCCGTGGGACTGCAAGGTCCTATTATATCTTCGCAAAATAGCGCTTGAGGTGGTTCAGAAAACGGGGCTGTGCCAGTTCTTCCAGTGCCTCCGACTCGATCTGGCGCACCCGTTCGCGAGACAGACTTAGCCTTTCCCCTATTTCAGCCAGAGTCTCCTGTTCCTTCCCTTCCAGCCCAAACCTCGATTCAATGATCTCCCTTTTTCTGCTGGAAAGCTCATCCAGGCCGGACTCAAGATCCTCCCGCAGAAGGAACCTCAATGTATCTTCTTCCGGCGTCGAATAATCGTCCGACTCAATAAAGTCACCAAGGACCTCATCCTTGCCTTCTTCAATTGGTTTGTCAAGCGAAACGGTTCTCTTTTCCGCCCTCTCGGCCCTTTTAACAGTTTCTACCGAGATATCGAGCTTCTCAGCTATCTCTTCCCGCGAGAGGTTCGTTTCGCCTTTCTCTTCTTTCTCGCTCTGTTTCAGGTTTTTGATCTTTCTAATTATGTCGTACGTATGGGGCGGTATTCTAACGGTCTCTCCCTGGTCCACCAGGGCCAGCCTTATCTTTTGCTTTATCCACCAGGTTGCGTAAGTGCTGAACTTGTAACCTTTGGATTCATCGAACCTTTCGACCGCCTCCATTAAACCGATATTCCCTTCCTGGATCAAATCAAGCAGGTCCACACCCTGGTTTGAATACTGCTGAGCAAGTTTTACGACCAGCCGCAAATTCGAAAGAATGAGCTTCTTTCGAGCCAGGTTACTTCCCTGGTTAATCCTCCTGCTCAAATAATTCTCCTCTGCCTTGTCAAGGAGCTCGTATTTACCTATTTCGGAGATGTATAGCCCAAGCAGGTTCCCCGATGAACTACCTGACCCTTTCTCGCTACCGTCCCTTTCGGGGCCCCGTTTGACTGATTCTTCTTCTTTTTCTTTTGTCATATTCAAACTCCCAGTTGCTCCCTCATTTCAATATATTGATAAGCCAGTTTAGCCCAAAACTCAACACGAGCAATTAACCTAAAGATCCTTTTCCTCGCCCATGACCTTCTTTATAACCCCGCCACCGAGCAACTCGTCTCCCTCGTACAGGGCAGCAATCTGTCCGGGCGTAACTGACTTTTGCGGCCGAGCAAAATCGACGTAAAACTCCTCGGGTCCAAATTCCACTTCCGCCTTTACGGGTCGAGCTCGGTACCTAATTTTAACGGAAAAAGTCCCTTTATCCGGAGGTGAGCCAGAAATCCAGTTGTTACCCCCAGCAACTAAACCGGATGAGTATAAGTCGCTCTCGGATCCTACGACCAGTTCGTTATCTTCCCTGTTCATTTCGACGACGTAATATGCCCTGTTCGTCTCGAGACCAAGCCCCTTCCTCTGCCCCACGGTATAAAACGGTAATCCGTTATGACGACCCAGCTTGTTCCCCTCGGTATCCACGATGTCGCCCTCTTTTATCGCACGGCCCACTTCACTTTCCAGAAAATCGCGGTAATCCCCGCCGGGAACAAAACAGAGGTCCTGACTCTCTTCAACGTCTGCAGAGACTAAGTCTTCCTCCCGAGCTATATCGTAGATCTCTTCTTTCCTGTAATTCCCGACGGGAAAAATGGCCCGGCCCAGCTCGTCCTGACCGAGACCGTAAAGAAAATAGGACTGGTCCTTTTCGGGATCCAACCCCCGTAAAAGCCGCCACTTTCCGCTACGTTTTTCGGTCCGGACGTAATGACCGGTGGCGATTCGATCAAACCCAAGTTCTTCCGCCTTTTCCAGCAGCAAATCGAACCTGACAAGACGATTGCACCTGGCGCAGGGATTAGGCGTCACTCCGTCAAGATAGGCATCTACGGTCGGCTGCACCACCTGAGCTTCGAATTCCGAACTGAGGTCGAACTTTCGATGCGGTAGATCCAATTGATCTGCAACTATCTCCGCAGTATCCAGAGAACAACAGGCGTTTTCCTTCCCCTGGTATCCCGGCGAATTTGGATAATCCCAGAGCCAGAAAGTGGTTGTAACAACCTCGTAACCGAGCTTTTTTAGCAACAGAGCTGCCACGGAGGAGTCCACACCACCGCTTATCGCTACGAGGACGCTTTCTCCCTTACTTTTCGGTCCCTCTAGCTTTTTGACGTAGTCGGCTCGCCCCGTTTTGGTACCAGACATAGAAAAGTGAACCCCTCACTGTCGCTTATAAACTGGTGCTTCTCGCCGGAGGGAACGTAGACCGTATCTCCGGCTCCCAGCTCCTTATCCCCGTCCCCGGTTTTTATCTTTCCTTTTCCCGCGAGAACGTATATTTCGTGTTCCCAGTCATGACCATGATAAGGAGTATGTCCGCCTGCATCCAGAGTAAACCTCCTCATGGCAAACGTCTCCACTCCTTCGGACGCTCCCAGAAGCACCTCTTTGTCCACCTTCTCTGCACCTTCCAGGTCAGTTATCTCTTTTTTTTCGTATTCTCCGGCTCTATTTATTGATATCATTTATAATCACCGAAAATTTATATCCGCGGTACGGTACCTTTGCAAGAGGCCTCCCCATGCGTTGAATAGGACTGACATGTAAATTATTATCTCACTGGTGATATTAAAATGGAGAAAAACTCCGATGTAGTCGTCGTAGGAGCGGGTCATGCGGGTTGTGAAGCTGCTTTAATTTCTGCACGAAGCGGCAAAGAGACCACGTTATTGACGATTGATCTCGATAAGACAGCTCGTTTGTCCTGCAACCCGGCGATAGGGGGCCCCGGAAAATCCCAACTCGTAAGAGAGATCGACGCACTGGGGGGAGAAATGGGGAAGAACACGGACCGGGCCGGGTTGCACCTGCGCCGGCTCAACACCAGTAAAGGTCAGGCAATGCAGATAACGAGAGCCCAGGTGGACAGGGACAAGTACCGACGGGAAATGAAAAGAGTCCTGGAAACGGAAGAAGACCTCAGGCTGAGGGAGGAAATGGTTCAGGAACTTATCGTGGATTCCGGTAAAATTAAGGGAGTAAAAACGAGGGAAGGGGTCAGTTACTTTGCCAACAGCGTCGTCCTGACTACTGGAACCTTTCTCAACGGAACGGTTTACCTGGGAGAAACCTCCTATTCCGCCGGCCGAACCGGAGAACCGCCTTCGGAAAAATTATCGGAGAGTCTGAAAAACCATGGATTGACTCTGAAAAGAATGAATACCGATACAACTCCCAGAATAAACGGGGACACGATAGATTTCTCCTCGCTGGATTCACAGAAAACGATGGACCGACCCTTTTCGTTTTCCTATACCTCGAAAAAAAGAACTCTACCCGACGATTACCCGGTATACCTAACGCGAACCAACCAGGAAACTCACGAGATAATTAGAAATAACCTGGATAGAAACCCAAGGTACAACGGTACCGTAGTTAGCGCTCACCCCAGATACTGCCCTTCGCTTGAGAGCAAAATAGTAGATTTTCCGGAAAGAGACCATCACAAAGTTTTCCTGGAACCGGAAGGGGAAGAATCCCGCGAATACTATCTTCAGGGAATTTACACTTCTTCGCCGCCGGACCTGCAGGAAAAAATAGTGAAGTCTATGGAGGGCCTCGAGAACGCCAGAATTGAACGCTACGGTTACGGTATAGAATACGATTACATTCCGCCAACACAGCTAAAAAACACGCTAGAGGTCAATAAAATCGACGGCCTTTACACAGCGGGTCAGATAAATGGAACTACCGGGTACGAAGAAGCAGCGGGGCAGGGGATAATAGCCGGGATAAATGCTGCAAAAAGGGGCAAACGCCAATTTTCTCTTGATCGGTCTCAGGGATTTATCGGAGTAATGATAGATGACCTAGTGACAAAAGGAATAGATGAACCCTACCGGATGCTCCCATCAAGAGCGGAGTACAGAATAACCCTGAGAGAAAACAATGCCGATCTGAGGTTAACTGAACTGGGCCAAGAGCTCGGCACCATCAGTGAGGAGCGGTACAAAAAGTACAGACGCAAGAAAGAATTGATCCAGGAGGAACTGGAAAAGTTGAAATCGACGCGCGTGACTCCGGGAGAAAAAGTAAACACGATCTTAAGGGACAGTGGTACTTCACCACTGGAAGACCAGGGAGCCAGTCTTTACGAGCTACTGAAGCGTCCGGAGCTTTCCTGGAAGGATGTTCTCGAGCTCGGATCCTTAGAGGACGGAACGGCCCCTGAAGTTAAAAAGGAAGTCGTAATCAGGGCCAAGTACGAGGGTTATATAAAAAAACAGGAAAAACGTATCGAGCAATTCCGGGATATGGAAAGCGAAGAAATTCCGGAATCCCTGGATTACGACGAACTAGACGGCCTATCAACTGAGGGCCAGGAGAAGCTAAAGGAGGTAGACCCCCAGACGCTCGGACAGGCCGAGAGAATACCTGGCGTCACCAGATCCGATATCACCGTTCTGACAGTCTGGCTAAAAGGTTAGCAGTTACAGCTACAGAATTGGTTGCACAGAAACTACAAAAAAGATAAAGGAGTGAAATTTTCAATGCCAAAGCTATTTTCCGGAATTCAGCCGACCGGGGACCTTCACCTGGGAAACTATTTCGGGGCAATTACTAACTGGGTCGACCTGCAGGAGGAACACGATACCGTTTACAGCATTGTCGATCTGCACGCGATTACTTCCGAATACGATCCCGAAACCCTGCGGGAAAGCGCGGTGGATCTGGCAACTGATCTAATAGCAAGCGGAATAGATCCGGAAGAATCGATTTTATTTATCCAGTCCGAAGTCCGGGAACACGTCGAACTCCAGTGGATTTTTAATACAGTCACGTCTTACGGGGATTTAACCAGAATGACACAGTTTAAAGATAAATCCGAAGACCGCGACTTCGTCAGCGCCGGTTTATTCGATTACCCCGTACTCCAGGCAGCAGACATACTTCTTTACAAGGCCTCCAGAGTACCAGTAGGAGAGGACCAGATACAGCACGTAGAGCTTACAAGGCGTATTGCCAGAAAATTCAACAGCAGATTTGGAGAGTTTTTTCCGGAACCAGAACCAATTGTCGGCAAGGCTGCCAGGATAATGTCAACGGCTGATCCGGAAAGAAAAATGAGTAAAAGCGCCCACGATAAGCACGCCATCGGTTTGATGGAGGACGAGGATTCCATATGGGAAAAGATCAAATCCGCCGTTACCGATCCCGGAAAGGCCCAAGGGGATGAAATGAGCCCCGGGGTTGCCAACCTCTTCACACTTCTCGAATTAACTGCTCCGGAGTCAACGATTGAGGATTTCCGCGAGGACCACAGGGAAGGGAACCTGATGTACATAGATTTAAAAGAGGCGGTTTACGAAAACCTGATGAGTGAAATTCGCCCCGTGCAGAAAAAGAAAAAGGAACTGATGAAAAACCGTTCTCACGTAGAGGACCTGCTCGAAGAAGGAAAGAGAAAAGCCAAAGAGATAGCCTCCGGAAACATGGAAGAGGTAAGACGTATGGTAGGGGTCGGTCCGAAAAGCTGAGAAGAAAAATGAGTCTTAGCCGGCGATCAGTCTTTCAGTAAAGGTTTGCAGTTATGGAAGACCGCAGCTACGTCGCGGTTGTCCTTCAATTCTTCAATTAACTCCTGGACTTTATCGGCTTTTTTTTCGGGTTCAGCGTAGTTTTTTGGAACCATGACCAGTTCTGCCTCCAGTTCGGGGACCAAATTTTCCAAGCTTTCGACAGCGGGTTTTAGGTCATCGGGGTCAAAGGAAATTTTAATTCTATCCCCCTCTTCTTCGATATCCTCGGCCCCCGCCTCGATGGCCTCGAGCTGGAGGGTATCCTCATCCGTTCCGTTCAACGAATTCGAATCGATTCTTATCAATCCCCGGCGCTGGAATATCCACCTGACGCACCCCTCATCGCCGAGCTCCCCTCCGTATTCCTGAAAGGTATTTTTCAGGTAAGTGCTGGTTCTGTTCCTGTTATCGGTTTCAGCTTTAACCAGAACCGCTACGCCTTCCGGACCATAGCCTTCAAAAGTCAGTGTCTCGAAGTTCTGACCCTCGAGTTCACCCTTGGCCTTCTTCAGTGCCCTTTCTATGTTTTCCTTCGGCATATCAGCATCTTTCGCTCGTTCAATGGCACTGGCCAGCGTCGGGTTATCTTTAGGGTCGGGGTTCTTTCTGGCTTCCTTGATAATCTCTTTGGTCAGTTTACCGAACTTTTTGGCTTTCTTCTTGTCCTGTTTTTCTTTCCGGTGTTTGATATTTGACCATTCTGAGTGTCCAGCCATGCTATCACCGTAAAATCTTATTCGAAAACTGAGAGTTGAGCAATGGTTAAGTCGGGGAAATTCACTCCTTCGCCCGACCAGAACCGGAGGATTCAACCTCAGTTGCTAAAGACGGGACTTTCCATTAACCT